>SKEY01000936.1_pt1 | contig 42277 bp, 51 predicted proteins | sample 4843871 | NCBI WGS metagenome assembly SKEY01 (sample SAMN11008797, study PRJNA524170) | human gut metagenome | biome: Human fecal sample; material: Feces; isolation source: fecal sample from pouch patient p36 | host: Homo sapiens | place: Israel: Tel-Aviv | collected 2016-12-04 | reverse complement strand
ATTGCTGCAATATTAGACAAACATGCTGACCCTGCCATTGCAGTGCCTGCAGGAGTGTTAGAAGTAGATGGAAACGGTAGACCTATATTTTCAGTAAACAGAGAAAAGGTATTTGAAATTATGGGTAAAGATGACGTGATTCCACAGTATGTGACATGGAATGGACAACTACAGCATGCCTATAGTGAGCTAGACAGATTAATTGAGAATTTGCTGGCAACAGCTGAAATTCCTGAAGTTGCATTAGGGAAATCTGAAGCAGGAACCAGTGGATCAACTGGAATTTCCATTAGAATGCGTATGTCACCATTACTAGCTAAAGTAAACAGAAAGCGACAGTATTTTGATAAGGCGTTGAAGCAAGTTTATTTGATTGGACAGCAATTGACTAAAGTTGCTACACATAATTTTAGTTATGAGCCTGTAGTTCCAGTTTTAATTTTTTCTGATGGTCTGCCAAAAGATTCTGCAGAAGAAGCACAAACAATGGCAATCAGAACAGGTAGCAAACCTACAATGTCTCAAAAATCAGCTATTATGCTATTGGATGGTAAGACTGAGGAACAAGCTGAAGCAGAATTATCTAGGATTGAAGCAGAAAATTCTGTTCCTGAAGAAGGTAACCCTGACATCTTTAATGAAATCACTGGGCTTAATACTCCAAACAATAGAGAGGAAGTAGATGCAGATGAACCAGAAGGAACAGTTGAGGAATCAGCACAGCCAACTGATTGATCAAACAGTTAGGGAACTTGCTCAGGCATATCAGAAGTATCATGGCAGTCTGACAGAATTCCTTACAAATGCTTTATATGCTGATGGAGTTTTACAGCCAGCTTACAGTAAGACTTATATAGATTCTGTGATTGACCAGTATACAGAAGCAGTGCAAGCTGAAGTGGAAAGAATTGCTGAAGAAAAAGTTGAAGAAGCCTTCTTATTGGGGTTGTTGATGTTCTATGAGGACATTGGCAGCCCTATTTCTATGCAACAAGCAAGGAAAGAGCTGTCAACCACAGGTATCTCTTTTAAAGCTAAAACTGAAGTTAAAAGGTTACTGTCCCACACATCTTCTAACACAAGCTTCCGCATTAAGAGAATTGTTAAACAAGTTTTTTCTGATAGTCTCTTGTATCAAACAGCGCAGAGTAAGCAGCAGGATAGATTATTGGGCTTGCTTGAACAGACTAAAAGCATAAAAGAGTTTGAAAAGATTCTTCAGCGTGAAGGATTTGTTGGAATCATTGATAAGCGTGGCTACATTTGGAAGCCTGATGTCTATGCAAAGATGGTGCTGCGTACAAAGTTAATGGAAGCAGATGCTCAAACACAGAAAGCAAAGGGAGAACAAAGTGGAATTGACCTTGCTTGGATAAGCATTGCACATGTGGACAATCCTTGCAATCTATGGGAAGGCACCATTATCAGTCTAAATGGCTTTGACAGGCGCTTTCCAACTTATGAGCAGGCAAAAGCAACTGGAGAAGTATTTCATCCTAACTGTCAGCATTATCTAAATGTTATCAGAGATATTTCACTAGCACCACTTTCAGTAATTTCAGCTACGGAACAAAAATATGGCATTGACTTATCTGAATATAAAAATTAAATCACTCTGTCACATACTCAGTGCCTATGAAGGCATCTATTTATAGGAAAGTGTATTAAGGGAGGAAATTAAATGACAGTATCAAAATTTATGTTTCCTATGAACTTACAGTTCTTTGCTGAAGAGCCTGAAGTTCAAGAGGATGTAAAAGAACCAGTAGATGAACCAGCTGTTGAACCTGAGAATGAGCTTATTGAACAAACAATTGAAGAACCAGCTGATCAAGAGCAACTATCTGTACCAAATGCTAATTATGCAGAATTACAAGCAAAATTTGATGAACTTGCTGCACAAGTTGAAGCAATGAAAGCAATTGAAAAAGCTGAAGAAGTTGTTGAGCCAGTTGAACCAGTTGTTGAAGTAAAGACTGATCCAGAGCAAGAAAAGAAACTTGCAGAATATGAATCAGCATTAACTTCAGTAGTAAACCAAAAGCTTGAGAATATTCCAGATAACATTAAAGCATTGATGCCAGAAAATTTATCTGTGTCAGCACAATTGCAGTGGATTGAGAAAGCTGAACAAGCAGTTCCAAAAGAATCACAAGCTGAAGCAACTCCAGTAATTTCATCAATTGGGCAGCCAACTCCAGTTAAAACTGAGGTTGAAGCAGACTTAAAAGATTTAACAGCATCACAAAAATTACAGAATTACTTCCAAGAGTTTTTTGGGAAATAACTTTTAAAAGGGGAAAATATACATGGCATTAACTATGACATTAGGAGATAGTCTTAAATTGACTACTGATACTTTGCAAGCAGGAGTAATTGAGACTCTAGCTACTGAATCAAAAATTTTAGCGGTATTACCGTTTATGAATGTTCAAGGATCTGGCTACACATACAATGTTGAAACAAAATTATCAGATACAAAATTCCGTGCGGTTGGTGAAGAAATTGTAGCAGGTTCTGCAGGATATGAAACACGTACTGAAGCGTTGAAAATCTTGGGTGATGAAGCAATCATTGATACCTTCCAAATTGCAGTATATGGCAATGTGAATGACTTGATGGCATTAGAAGTACAGCTAAAAACAAAAGCAATTGCTCACAAATTTGAAAAAACATTTATTTCTGGTAATTCTGAAACAAATGTAAAAGAGTTTGATGGAATTGATAAACGCATTAAGGATGGTCAAGTTGTTGATTTCACTGAATACAAGGAAAAAGTAGACGGAGTTGATGTAGTTGGTTACGCAACTGCAATGGATGAACTTATTGATAAAGTTTTAGGCACTCCATCTGCTTTGATTATGAATAAAGCAACTAGACGAGAAGTTGTAGCAAACTTCCGTAAATACATCACTTACTCAACTAATGAGTTTGGTAAACAATTGGCATTGTATGATGGTGTTCCAATTTTAGATGTAGAAGATGAAGTATTGCCAACTAAAAATACTATTTACGCAGTACGCTTTGCAGCAAAAGAAGCTGTATGCGGATTGACTAATGGCGGTATTCAAGTAAAAGCATTGGGTGAAGTTGACAATGCGCCACAATTGAAAACACGCATTGAGTGGTTTGTTGGACTGGCTGTCTTTAATGATAAAGCCATTGCTAAAGCTAAAATGGATGCTGCTCCCTAGTAAGCCCCAAGTTACAGCTAAAGCAGGTACAGACTCAGTGGAGTTAAGCTGGTGAGGGGGAGCAGCAATGACAGAAACATATAATGTTTACAGAGATGATCAAAAGGTTGCTGATGGGTTGTCAGCCAAGTCTTTTAAAGACACTGGCTTGACTCCTGCAACAGCCTATAGATATAAAGTTGAAGCAGTTAGCGGTGACTTAACAGCAATGTCTGATGAAATCACTGCAACTACTTTGCCAATTGCAGTGACAGGAGTAACTTTGGATAAAACTAGTGCAGATGTTGCAGTTGGCGGAACACTTAAATTGACTCCAACAGTATCACCAACAAATGCAACTGATAAATCAGGTAGTTGGTCAAGCTCAGTTACTGCTGTAGCAACAGTTAGCGGTGGAACAGTCACGGTTAAAGGTGATGCAGAAGTTGGAGCAACAACTGATGTTACTTTTACTACAAATGATGGCGGCAAGAAAGCTACATGCACAATCACTGTAGTTGCAGCTGAGGAAGGTTAGTCTTTTGACTAGCCTTTTTCTTTGCGGTTAGGAGGGAAAACAGATGAATGATGAACTATTTACTGAAGTATCAAAGTATATTGATGACAACATTTTACAGTCAGTTCTCTGGGATTCTTCTGATGAAACTGTTAAGCGTAAGGCTGCAAATAATGCTTATGAAAGCTTGGCACGTTTACTGCCTGATGTCTTTGCAGATAAAGAGATTGAAGTTGACGACATAGCACAACAAGCAGTTTTCTTGTTGAAAATTGATGACAGCTTTCAACGTGCGGAGCTAGGTGTTGTTCAGATGTCAATTGACGGTATGACACTTATTTTCCGTGACAGAGATTACACTATTGCTCCATATATCAGCGGTAAATATGGAATCACTGTTGTAAATGGAAAGCGTAGACGTACTGCTTCATATAGAGTTGATCCATTTAGTTCCTATAGGATTCCAATAGACAACAGTAGAAAGAGAAGTGAGTGGATGTGAATACTACACGCCCATCACTTTCTTTTTTTCCGTACAGTCAAAAAGCTGAAGTTATTTCTGTTGGATCACCTGATAGATATGGACAGGCAACTAAGTCAGAAGCAGTTACTTATCCATGCACTATATTCATGAATGCGGATAATGAGCCATTCCTTGATTACATGGGAAATCAGGTAGTTTATACAGCTACTTTGCTATTCCCACATCCATTGAAAGTCAAAGTGGATGACAGAATCAGATTTACTGATGACTTAGGTAAGACACAGGAGAAAGATGTCATTGCAGTACAGTACAAACGGGACTTTTCAAAACAGATTATTGCTGTGAAGGTGACTGTTTAATGGCGGTATATGAAGTTAAGGTGGAAGACCATTCAGCTGTTTATTTGGCAGAACTATCTGCAGAGATACGCAACGCTACTGATGATTTAGGTTATGACTTGCAATCAGTTGCAAGACAAGCTGCACCAGAAAAAACAGGTAACCTTGTTAAACATATTCTGGTGAAAAGTTCAGCAGCTAATGGAGCGTATCAAGTAGATTTGGAGTCAACTGCTGTTGATCCCACAACAGGTAATGACTACGTTGATTGGATGCACAATGGCTCTTACAGACTTGGAAAGAAATCTAAGTCCAAAGGCATGGCTAGTTCTCGCATTGGTAAGTTCAGAAAGCGTGTAGGTACAAATTATTTAGCCGGTTCTGGAGAGCTGGCAATTGCTGGCTATCAGTCTTACATGGAAAAAAGAATAAGTGCCGTCAATAGTAAGTATGCAGAATAGGTGATGGCAGTGATTAATCAGGAGTTATTCCAAGATTTTTTAAACAGTTTAGGGCTTCCAATGGAAGTCTTTTTAAATATCTTTCCAGAAGAGAAAGATTATACAGATAATGCTGATGATCCACAGGATGTAATAGCATTTTCACTCAAAACAACATACAGCGTGAGAGGACTTGAACACGCCAATATGCGGTGTCTTATCAGAGCATTACACCCTAAAGACTGTATTGACTGTGGGACACAGCTTATTAAAGCTCTCAACAATAAGACTAACGTAATGATTGGTGACACACAGATTGTACTGTTCAAGCCAGTAGATTTACAGCCAGTTGCTTTGGGAGTGGACAACAACAATAACCACATTTATCAAGTGGATATAAAAGTTGTTGCCAGTACAAATTAAAGGGGGAACAGCTATGCCACGTAAAATTGCAGGCGCAGAAGTGCTGTTAAAAGTAAAACAAAATGAAACCTTGATCCCAGTTGCTGGACAACAAGGTATGACAATTAACCTTAGTGCAGACACTATGGATGTTACTGATAAAACAAGTGATGGCTGGAAAACATATATGCCAGCCCTTAAAGAATGGTCTATTGATCAGGATGTGTTCTATACAGTAGGTGACCAAAGTAACAAGCTGTTATTGGATGCTTACTTGAATGGAAGAACAGTTGTAGTAGATGTTCTTGCAGGTGAAGAAGATGAAGCAGGTTCAATTCATTTTACAGGTGAAGCCTACATCACTAGCTTCCCATTTGACTTCTCACTAGATAATGCAGCAAGTGTTTCCATGAGTCTTTCAGGGGCATCTGCATTAACAGTAGAAGTCAAAGAAGTGGCACCCTAAGAAGCCCACTGTTGAAGCAGTGGTGACTGAAGACACTGTAAGCCTTACTTGGGCTTAATCATAGAAAAGGAAGGTATTTAAAATGACAGAAATTATTAATTTTCCAACACAATCAACAACTGAACTCCCAACTGTGAATATTCCAGCGCAGGAAGTTAAGGCACCTAAAACAGTTAATTTTAGAGGACAGGAAGTTACGCTGAAATATACTCTTTTATCTTTACAACGCCTTGAAGCAGCTGGGGTTTCTCTACAGGATCTTGAAACAATGGGTGACAATGTCTCCATTACAGTTTTAGGTAAAGTATTATGGGCAGGGCTTTGTGTGCAGTTTAATGATGCAACCCTTGAAGAAGTGCTGAACTCTTATGAAATCAGTGACTTGCAAGAAGTATCTGAAGCACTAGCAGCTGCACTGAATAACCCAGTGGGAAAGTAGGCTATGAAGCCTGCACTGTTGAAGGTATAAAGAAAAACTGCTTTGGCTTACTAGGTTACAGAGACACTTCTTTCTGGCAAATGTCTTTAGAAGACTATGCGGAAATGGTAACATCTGTAACCTTATTTAGGTTAGAGGAAGAAGATAGATTCTTGCAGAGGGTAGCATATCAAGCTGCAGGAATAATGATTTCTTCTGGGAATTATAAGAAGTCCGCAAAAGTGGAATCTATTGCTGAATCAATATATGTACCAATTGTATCTAAAACTGCTTCACAAGAAAAAGTGGAGCGTGTTGTATCAGCTGATCCAGAAGAAGCCAGACAATTTGTAAAACAATTAGAAGCAAAAATGAATAAACAGTAGATGACAAGGGGGAATGGATAGACTTTAAAGTCTGCTGTTCTCCCAGTTTTTTATTGTCGAGAAAGGAGGTTGAATATGGCTGTAAGTTCTATAAAGTTTAAAATTGCTGTTGATACAAAAGAGTTAAGTTCCTCTCTGAAGTCAGCACAAAGCGCATTTCAGTCTACAGCTAATTCTGCAAAGAGTAGTAGCAGTATTTTAAGTGGGCTTGGAAATGGATTTAAGGGTATTGGATCAGCTGCTCTAAATGCTGTTTCCAAAATTGGAAAGCTTGCATTGTCAGTTACAGTCTTTAAAGCAGTTAACAGCTCAATTAATTTGGTTACCAGCAGTGTTTCTGGAGCCATAAAGCGTATTGACACATTGAACAACAGTACACGTGTATTTGAAAACATGGGTTACTCAGCTGATCAGAGTTCAAAGATGATGAAAAATCTTGTGGCTTCCATTAAAGGTTTGCCAACTGGTTTAGACAGTGCCGTACAAGGAGTGCAGTTACTAGCCGCTGCAACAGGTAATCTTGATAAGTCCCAGAAAGTGTTTTCTGCTATTAATAATGGGATTTTAGGGTTTGGCGGCAATGCTGACATGGTTAATAACGCCATAGTGCAATTGTCTCAATCATTCTCTAACGGCAAAGTAGATGCAGAAACGTGGAACTCTATGATCAATTCTGGCATGGGTGTTGCATTAAAAGCTTTGGCTTCCAATATGGGCATGACAATGGGTCAGTTGAAATCTGGCTTATCTGATGGAACAGTTTCTGTTGAAGCCTTCCAAGATGCCTTGATTGACTTGAATGAAAATGGTTCTGAAAAAATGGCTAGTCTGAAACAAATTGCTTTGGACAGTACAAAAGGTATTAGTACAAGTTTTGAAAACATGAAAACAGCAGTAACACGTGGTGTTGGAGAAGTTATTAAAGGTATGGACAACCTTCTCAAAGACCTGACAGGTAAAGGCATTTCAGACTGGATTCAGTTAATTGGGGATCAGTTTGAAGGTAAGCTGAATGATATTGCTGGTCTATTAGGCAAATTTGCTGATCCAATTAAAGGCTCATTTGGCACTCTTGAAAAAGTGTTTAATGCAATCAAAGGTCTTGCAGAAACTACTTGGTCAGGAATTAGCAAGTCACTTGAAACAGTTGGCGGACAGTTTGGATCTGTTTTAGGTAAATTAGCAGACCTGATTGTCAATAATATGGACACAATTGAATCTGTAGTTTCAACTACTGTTGAGATAGTTACAGGAGTAATGCTTGGCATTGGAGATGCAGTTGATGAATTGCTTCCATTCTTTGATGGTTTAATCAAGGGAATTGGGGATTTCATCAATGGTATAAAAGATATGTTGCCAGAAGGAACTTCTCTGACTGATTTTGTACGTGGCTTAACACCGCTCCTACTTAAAGCACTTATTGGCTTTAAAATGCTAAAAGGCGGAATTGGTCTTGCATCTGGTGCTTTTAAAACTTTCAACAAAGTATTTGAAGGTATAACCAAATTTAGAACTTTTATTTCAGCTGTTAAAGGTGGAGCAAGAGCATTTGAAGCTCTATCCCCTGCTGCAAAGGTTCTGGCAAGCACATTTAAAGTTGTTGGCAGTGCCGTAAAAGTCCTGTCTTCAGTATTTATTACAGCATTTAAAGCCATTGGAACTGCTGTAATGGCACATCCAATCATTGCTGCAATAGTTGCTATTATTGCAATTATTGTGTTGCTGTGGAACAAGTGTGAATGGTTCCGTGATGGTGTTATTGCTGTATGGGAATACATCAAGAAAGCTTGGATAGTTGGCGTAAAAGCTATTGGAGAATGGATGTCCAATTTAGGACAGACAATTTCAGAGATATGGGATGCAATTAAACTCATTTTCCAATTGGCTGTTTTAGCTATTTGGACAGTTGCTGTTAATACATTTAATAGCATTGTTGATGGTATCTCTGCCGCAATGGACTGGATCAGTGGAGTAATTGAGACAACACTCTTGCTAATTGAATTAGTCTGGACAACTGTCTGGAATGGCATTAAGGACTTCTTTGTAGGTTTATGGGAAGGCATTAAGTCTGTATGTTCAACAGCGGTAACTGCAATTGGAGATGGTATCTCAGCAGCTTGGGATGTAATAAAAGCAGTGACTTCAGCTGTCTGGAATGGTATTAAAGATTTCTTTGTAGGTCTGTGGAATGGTATCAAAGCTGTATTTTCTACAGTAGTTAATGCAATTTCTAGCTTCATCTCAGGGGCATGGAATACCATTAAATCAGTGACATCAACTGTATGGCAATGGATTTGGAACTTCCTTAAAACTGTTGTTACTGGTTGGAAGAACATCATTACAAGTGTTGTAAATGCAATCAAGGCAGTAATAAGCAGTGTTTGGAATGGTATTAAGGCAGTTACATCTTCAGTTTGGAATGGAATTAAATCAGTTATCTCTGGAGCAATCAATGGTGCTAAGAGTATAGTTTCCTCTGTTGTGAACTCTGTTAAAAGAACTGTTTCTTCAGTTTGGAATGGTATTAAAAGCACCACTTCAAGTGTCTGGAATGGCATCAAGAGTGCAATGACCAGCCCAATAACTGCAGCTAAGAACACCATTGCTGGCATTATTAACAGGGTTAAGAGCCTATTCAACTTTAAGCTCAAGTTTCCATCTGTTTCAATTCCACATATTCCATTACCGCACTTTTCAATCAGTGGTTCCTTCAATCCTCTTAAAGGACAATTGCCTAAGATAGGTATTGACTGGTATCAAACTGGAGGTATCTTTACAGGAGCATCTGTGATTGGTGTTGGTGAAAATGGTGATGAAGCTGTTGTACCACTTTCTAACAAGTCTCGCATGGCTCCATTTGCAAAAGCAGTGTCTGACATGATGAAGGCTGAAGACTCTGGCAATACTACAAATAATTTAACAACAGGAAATAGAAAAGTGGTTCTTGAATTTCCATTTATTGTAAACGGCAAGGAGTTCTACAGGGCAACAGTTGATGACTTAGAAGAACTATTAAACAAGCGTGAAAGACTAAAAAACAGGAGGAAGGGTAAAAAATAATGACATCTTTTACATTTAATGACTTTGATTTTTCAGGGGTGCTGTTAGTTAATGACATACAGCGCCCTTTGCTTCCTCCAATTAAAAATACTGTACTAGACATGGCTTCTCACAAGGGAGTCATTTTTAATTACAACAGTTACGGTGAAAAGACTTTGACTGTTGATATTACCATAGTGGCAGATACAGCTGAGGATTTACAGACTGTTAAAGACACTATTGCACGTAATCTATTTGTCAGTGAGCCAAAGAAATTAGTATTCAGTGATACGCCAGAAAAGTATTATCTTGCTGTTCCTGATGGGCAATTTGACATTGATCAGACACTAAATATTGGTCAAGGAACACTCACATTTTTAGTTCCTGCAGGTGTTGCATTTGCCAACTACAGAAAGAAGTTTCCAGCCACACTAAACAGTGAAGGTCTTTTAGAAGTTGTCGTAGATAATCAAGGAACAGAGGAATGCCCAGTTGATGTTGAAGCTACTTTCAAGTCAGACAATGGGGTTTTTGCTGCAATGACATCTGAAAAAGTTATTGAAGTTGGTTCTCCAACTGAGCTAGATGGGCATATCTACCAGCAAACAGATACAGTAGCTGTGAATACATTGCGCCCTGATGATAAGAAGAACTGGATAGAGAACAGTCCTGATGCTCGCACAGAATATCCAATGACTGATGGTGGGATTGCAAATAGAATTGGTGAAGGAAGTTTTGACTGGGAATCAAATTATGAGACTGCTGTTCCTATCTTCCCTGATAACCCATCATCTTGTTGGGTTGGGGGAACGCTTTACCGTACCTTTGAAGGAAATTCAAATGGCAGTAATACTGGGAATTTTGATGCTATTTGGAGAATTGACTTTGGTATAAGCAGTATTAAACAAGCAGGAAGAGAGGAAGTCAATTTGATTTCTTCTTCTAATGGTGATGTTGTGTTTGCTGTAAGTATACGTAAAAGCTCTACTACAAGTAATGCCTTGAATGGGGCATTCATTATTAAACCACCAGATACTGAAAAGTATGTACACAACTTTGCCCTAGACTTATCAAAAATCAAAGGGGCATGGTATGAAATCAGAATAACCAGAATTGGCAATGACATTACTTTCAAGATGTCTAATATCAAAAATCTTAAAAATGATGAAGCTGCTGAAGTTTATTTTACTTATCAGAAAACATTTAATGACAGTAGAGTTGGTGCAGTGCCTATCAGTGCCACCACATATTTTCCCCATGCAAAATGGAGAAATGCTGAAGTACCTAAGAAGCTTGGACTTGCTAACTTTATTTTCAGATGGATCAATGTGGAACATTGGGCAGATGATCCTAACAGGTATATTGCAGGAGATGTTATGTATATTGACTCAGTAAATGCAAAGGTCATGCTTAACAGTTCTCCAATTCTAAATGATGTAGTGAAAGGTTCTCAATATCTAACAGTTCCAATAGGGAAGTCAACTCTGCAATTTTCATGGTCTGACTTTGCGGAAGTACCAGATGTATCAGTCTATATACAGGAGGTGTTCTTGTGATAATTCACGTACTAGATAGACAATTTAATACTTTAACTGCAATGGATAACTCTTTACCAGGAGCAATCCATTTTTTTAATGATAATTTTCATATCTTTTTGGAATCAGTTTCAACTTTGGAACTATCTGTGACAAAAAGTAACCCAGACATTCAATACCTAATTGTTGGAAATTACCTGCAGTTTAACTATCAAGGCAATGACTATTTGATGACAATTAGAGTTGTTGATGAAACTGATTTCCAGATTGATATTGAAGCAGAGTCATTAACTTTTGATTTACTGAATGAATCTGTTGGGGAATATAGTGCTACAGCACCAAGAAGCATTGAAGCATATTTGAATGATATTTTAGTAGACTCTGATGTAGTTATTGGATTGAATGAAGTGCGTAGCTCCACAAGAACACTGTCTTGGGAAGGAGATGCTACGGTACTTGAGCGCCTAAAAAGTATTGTAAATTACTTTGGGGCAGAGTTTGAAATCATAACAGAACTCAACAATGACCGCTCTTTGAAGCAACTCACGCTGAACATTTACAAGGAGTACAGTGAATCTGGTTCTAATCATGGCGTAGGTGCTGACCGCACAGACATCACCTTGGAAGTGGGAAAGAATGTTTCATCTGTTAGGAAGAAAGTTGATGCTACAGAAATATTTACTTCTATCAAGCCTACTGGTAATGATGGTTTAACAATTTCAAGTATTGAAGAATATTTGTATGATTCTAACAGAAATCTGCAATTTTATACAAAAAAAGGCAGTCCACGTATTTATGCACCAATGGCAAACAGTTTATATGGAAGAAAAAATGCAGAGCAAGGTGGCTACATAGATAACTCTGCATATACCTTTGATACAGATGATGTTAAAACTCTCTATGGTAATGCTCTTTCACAACTGAAGAAATACTGTGAGCCAGCAACTACCTATGAAGTAGAAGGCTATTATGAATTGAATATTGGTGATACTGTTTCAATCAATGATTTTAACTTTTCACCGCCATTGTTACTTGAAGCAAGAGTTGCAGAAATGGAAGTTAGTTTTACTGATCCTGCTCAAAATAAAACAGTGTTTAGTAACTATGTTGCATTTGATTCAGCAATTTCAAGTGACTTGTTGAAACAGTTAGAAGCGTTGAAGAATAAAGTTGGTACAGTTGTTAGTGATGTAGCTGTGATTGAAATTACTGCAAACACTGCAAAAGAAACTGCTGACAGTGCTAAAGATACAGCTACTTCAGCCAATAATAATGCTAATCAAGCTAAAGACACAGCAAATACAGCAAACAACACCGCCAACAATGCAGCAAATCAGGCTGCAGCAGCAAATAAAAAAGTTTCAGAGTTTGAAAAAACTTTAAATGATACTAAGGATGCTGTTGGTGCTTTGGAAACTGATTTTGCAGATCAGCAACAGGCTCTGCAAGATGCTGTTAATAAGGCTAATGAAATTGAGATCAATGTTTCAGGAGTATTGGCTGATGTCGCAAGTATTAATAATGATATTGAAAATATTAATGCTGATGTATCAACAATAAATTCCACTGTTTCATCTATTAGTTCAAAAGCAAATGAAGCATACAGTAAAGCTCAAGCGGTGGAAGGCAAGACTGTTACACTAGAAAAGTCAGTTGATGGTTTAACAGGAAGGCTTACGGCAGTTGAGACTACCTCAACAAGCACAACAAAGAAACTCAATGAACTAGAAGTTACAGTAGATGGACAGAAGCAAACTCTTGCTACTGTGCAAACGGCAGCTAATAGCGCATTGAGCAAGGCAAATGTCTTGGAGACAACAGTTGATGGTGTGAAAACAACTATAACATCTGTGCAAGAAGATATTTTGAATAGTGACTACTCTAATATTATTCCTAATTCTAAAGGGGATTCAACCAAAGGTTATGTAGTATGGGGTGAAGGTAATTTTTCAACAGACGGTACACAGATAGCTGTAATAAAAGGAACTACTACAACTAGTTACGGAATCCAAACAGATTATCTGATAGCTGATGTTGAGAAAGATGCAACGTACACTTTACAACTGGAAGTTGGGAGCTTTTACAATACTTCTGTATTAGACTACTGTTTCTTAATGTATTATGACGGACAAGGAAATCAAAAGCTCCCAGATATTCCTGTCTTTTCTGGATCAGCTAGTTTCTACAAACGTTCTATTACATTTAAGCCTGTAAGAAGCGGAAAAGTCAAAGTTCTTTTAGCAGTTAACTTAGCTGCTACATCAGCATCTACTGGATTCCGTATAAAGAATCTAATGATGTTTAAAGGAGAATCTTCCTTACGAGTATGGCAACCAGCCTACTCAGATATGGCAACTCTTTCTAAGGTTAATCAGGTTGAAGCTACAGTAGACGGTGTCAAAACTACCGTATCTTCAGTCAAGACTACAGCAGATTCTGCGTTGTCTAAAGCCACGACAACTGAGACCACAGTTAATGGACTGAAGACCACTATTTCTAGTGTTGAAACAACAGCAAATAGTGCATTAACTAAAGCAAACACTGCTCAGTCAACTGCAGATGGGAATAAGGCAACAATTTCTTCTGTAAAAACAACAGCAGATTCTGCGTTGAGTAAGGCTACACAAACTGAAACAACAGTGAATGGACTAAAGACAACTGTTACAAGTGTTCAAACTACTGCCAGCAATGCTCTTACAAAAGCTACACAAGTTGAACAGACTGCAAGTGGAATTAGACAGACAGTTACAGAAGTTCAGTCAGCGTTGGATTTAACTGACATTAAGGCTCGTATTGCTGGAGGGAAAATTCTCAATCCAGACCCAATTTTTAATAATGCGTTATCAAATTTTTATGGCTATGGAACAGATTCAACTGGAACTGCACCTGAGCTTGTTATTACAACAGATTCCGCTTTGAAAATGCCTTCTGGCAATAATAGAGCCTTGCGCGTCAAAGCAAATGGCAAAGCTAAATCTGGTCCTGGTTACGGTGGTTTTGAGTACAGAATTACATCACGTGCAAACGGAAAATTTGTAGTTAGGTTTACTGCTAGTCTCAAGATAGGGAAAAGATTTCAATACGCCATGAATGATACTGGAGATGGCCGAAAGGTAACGTGGTTGACTTCTTACGAAGGGACAAGTTCATGGACTGAATATGCATACCTAGTTGAATGTGGTTCTACAGGAACTTTTAGCACTTTTGGACACTTATACACAATGGACAGCAACGGCGGAGCAGCTGAAACAGGCAGTTGGTATTGGTACGTTGATAAATATGAGTTTATTGATATTACAGCGAGCCAGCAATCTCAAATTACACAGCTGGCAACAGATATTAATTTGAAAGTCTCAAAAGGTGACTTAATCAGTCAAATCAATGTAGAAGCAGGTAAAACACTGATCCAGACAGGTAAGCTGTATCTTGATGCGGCAACAGTAACATTTTCTGGTCAAGCTTTTATACCAGTAGCATCTATTAAAGACTTGACTGCTGATGCAATTAAAGTTGGTACTCTGACTGGTATGACAATAAATGGCGGTAAGATTACTGGTGCTGAATTTATAAACGCAACTGAGTATGATGTTTCTGGTGGGAAACTAACTGCAACAAATACCATTGCAGGTAAAATTACAATGGTTTGGAAACAGAAAACTGGGACAATGAATGGTCTTTTAACTATTGCTCCAGATGCTCTTCAGAGTGATTACTACTCTGATGCCGCCAAAAGTCAGCGAGTAGGAACATGGTCACTGTCATCTGGCAGCCTAATTGTGGGACAAGGAAACGCTGGTATAAACACATTTAAAGGAGCAAGCTTGGGACCAAATGGACTAGGAATGGCTGATCCTAAATTTACTCCAACATATGGAGAAGTTAACTTGACTTATCAAGATTTGATGGTAATGCCAGCTACTCAAATCACGCCTGCTTCTGGGTTTACAATTTATTCATCTAGTACCACTAATATGCCAGTTGCAATGAGAAATGGACGTACCATTCAGCTTGCGGGAGCCTTTAAAAACAATTCCTCTATTGCCACAAGTGCAGATGAAGTTCTGATGGGGACACTGCCTGTTTGGGCAAGACCTGCCAGACCATGTAATTTTATTGTTCAAGGATCTGGAATGAACAAATACCTTTTGACTATTAGACCAGATGGCACTGTTAACTTGGCACGCTATGGTTCAGGATCATCATATGAAACAATTGGTGCTGGGTCATGGCTGAATATTGCGTGTTTATACGCTGCAGGGAATATGTAGGAGGGTAATATGACAGATAAAGAAAAGTTTGTACAGTTATATGTTCAAGAAATAATTGATGGTCAGGGTGCAATGGGTGAAGAACTCAATGCACTTTTTGATTCTATCCTAGTAAATGAGTTTGAAGATGATCCAGAGAAGATGTCTGAGTTTATTCAGTCAATCATTGATGAAAATACGCCACATGTGCCAACAGAAACTGAAATTCTACAGAATCAAGTGGCACAGCTGGCATTTAAATTAATGAAGTTGGAGAGTGAAGTATGATGTTTCCAACATTTTATGATATTAAGCTTTGGTACACAAATGGTTTCTGGACAGCTGAAATGGTTAAAGAAGCTGAAAGATTGAACTATATTACAGAAGAACAATTGGAGGAAATTTTAAATGAACATTGATGCAGATAAAGTAATTACAAGTTTAGCTGTAAAGCTGGCTAATTCAGAGGTACAGGCAGTCAAGTATGAAACTTTGGCAGAACAGTTGCAAGAGAAAGTATCTGAATTGCAAAGCAGAAACGCTGAGCTAGAAGCAAGAGTAGCTGAACTTGAATCAACTGTGGCAACTGACAATGAAGGGGGAGAACTGGTATAGAAAGTTTGTTAGCAAAATTATTAAGTTCTACAGGATTCACTGTAGGAACAACATTTATAGGAGGTGCATTAGCAGTTATTTTTGGAACTTGGTTACCACTTATGACAGCTGTATTGATTCTACAAGGTGCAGACATTTTAACAGGGGTTTTGGTAGGGAGAAAGAAGAAAGAAATTTCATCTACTCCTTTTTTTGATGGACTGAAAAAGAAAGTTGGTATGTGGATTCTGGTCATTCTTGCCAATGTACTTGACACAACCTTTTTAGGCGGCGTTCCAGTGCTTAAATCTGCAGTATGTACATTTTTACTTGCTGGAGAAGGTCTGTCATTGATTGAAAATGTAGGACTACTAGGCGCACCAATTCCACCTTTCATTACAGATTATTTAGAAAAATTACGTGATGACAGCGCAAGTTCAGTTGATGCTAGTCAGCTAAACACTAAGGAAAATAAAGGAGAGGATGCCTAATGTTTAAAGAAGGCAGCTATGTTACTGCTAATGGAACTTTTCAAGTGAAAGCAGTGGGAGAGGAATATATTGAGTTTGATCCTTATGGGGTAGGAGAAGTTAGCAATGTTTCCCAGTATGAAGAGAATGGCTTTAAAGAAGTTACTGAAAATGGATTGCCTAAAGAGTTTGATGGCTTCCAAGTAGGTGACTTCTTTTCTTTGAATGGGAAGTACAAAGTTTTACGGTCAAATGAATTGTTTACAAAGATTGAACTTGAAAATCACATGCTTTCCTTACCAAACCATAAACTAATGGAGGTTGAATAAGATGGTTGTTAGTTATTCAGGAATTGCAGGTAAACGTGGCAAAAATCCTACAAAAATTGTTATCCATAATGACGGTGGTAGTCAGGGAGCTACCGCTGCTTTTTATAAAGGTTGGTTAGAGCATCATCAACCTGAGCTTGGCTTTGCTCACTATTATGTTGCAAGTGATGGCACTTATCAAGCAGAGGTTGATGGTAATTCTGCATGGCATTGTGCAAACTACGTAGGTAACAGAGATTACATTGGAATTGAAGTGTGTCAATCTCTTGGTAAAGAAAGTACGTTCTTGGAGAATGAACAAGAAGCATTCAAACTTGCTGCATCTTTATGCAAAAAATATGGGCTTAACCCTTCTGTAAGTGTCTTCCCTTTGCACAGAGAATTAAGTGCAACTGATTGTCCGCATAGATCATTTGCTTTGCACGGAAAAGCTAATGCAGGAGTGAAATCTTATTATGTTTCCCAAGTACAAAAATATATGGGAAATACATCTAACACAGGTTCAAACAGTTCTTCCAAACCATCTAAACCAAGTGCTTCTACTGGCATTTCTATTGATGGTATGTGGGGAACTGCAACTACCAAGCGTTTACAGAAATATTTAGGTACTACACAGGATGGTGTGATCAGTCACCAATACAAGCAAAAGTACAATCAAAATATCTACTCTGCACAGTTTGACAAAACACTGATTGGTTCTAATGTTATTAAGGCAATGCAAAAGAGACTTAAAGCAAAAGGACTTTACAGTGGAGATTTGGATGGATTGTGCGGACAATCAACTGTTAAAGCATTACAGAAAGCATTTGGAACAACACAGGATGGTGTGATCAGTCCTGTTTCTAACATGGTATCTGCAATGCAAAAAGCACTGAACAACAATAAATTACCATTCTAGTTTCCATTTTAACAACTTAATACACTTCCTAAATGTTAGGGCAGTCATTCAGAGCAATCTGTTTGGCTGCTCTATTTTTTGTTTAGCTTGGTAAAGAATTTTAACTAAGCAAACGTTGATATAACAGCATTACTAAAATCACTATAGTTAAAATATTTAACAATATAACAGTAACTAACAGTATTCTATATATTTATTTCTTTTATTACTGTTATTAAGGTTAAAAAATTTAACTCTAATTATTTTGCAGCCAAATGTCCACTTATGTTTTTATCTTCTGAATAAGAAAGTGTGAAGTAAAAAAAAGATGGTGCAGAGTCTTGTCACTGTTTAGAAGAAAGGAGAAAAAGAATTGACTGTAGATAAGGAAATGGAATTAAGGATTCACCAATCAAGCAGTAAAGATATGGTCAGTGGGTCACAGTATTCCCAAATAGAGTTGTGTATCTCTGTTGAACAAATTAAGCAAGGACTGATCAAAGAAATTGGCTGCAGAAACTTTTCTGTGTTGTTATCAATTGCAGCAAATATGGATATAACAACTAGCAAATCATTTCCAAGTGTTGAAGACATTGCAGAGATTACAGGCTTATCTAAGCCAACTGTGATAAAAGCAATTCATGAGTTGGAAGAAGTTGAAATTGCTGGCAAGCCTATTATCAAGAAATCAAAAGTTCCTACAAGCACAGGTTATGCCAAGTCAATCTATTACTTTACTGGTGAGATTATTCCTGACATTCCCAAAGAGTTTACAGCTAAAGATGCAATTATTCTTTTCTGTGAATACTATGAACGTGAATATGGGGTTGCATATAATGTCAGCTGGGGCAGAGATGTAAATATGGTAAAAACCAAACTGATTCCACAATACTCTGAAGATCAGTTGCGTGAAATAATCAGAATTGCTGTTACAAAGTATAGGACATTCAGCAACTCTCCAGAATACCCAACACCAACTTTAGGAATGCTGTGCAGTTGGCTGGCAAACAAAGCTGCTGGCGTGATGCTGCAAGAGCAGAAGAAACAGCAAGAGTATCAAAACAAGGTAGCTTATGCAGAGAAGGTAGCTGAAATTGATTCTGCAGCAATGCTTGATAGTTTGTAGAAAAAATTTTACTTTTGTGGTTTGGTTTACGTTTATATAAGTGAACAAAATGAAATATTTTAAATAAATCATACTTAACTTAGGAGAATTACAGAAGGATAACTTGCATAATGGTTAATCACCTTCTGAGAGTTTGTCTTTCTGTTTTCCCTAATAATATAGGAGGAAATGTAATTGAAACGGTATATGGTAATTCTAAAAAAATTTGGATGCGTTGAAGAGCATGATAATTTTCTTTCATTGCAAGAAGTTAAAAACTTTTTGATAAGCATGGGATTCAGATGGTGCAGTGAATTAAACAAATGGGAGCAGACTTTTGAAACAGTTGATCCTTTCAGCGAGGAAGCAGATGAACTTTTTATTCACGCTGAAATTGTAACAATTGGTGGTGCAGCTCTTGCAGGATAAGCTTTTAGAGTTACTGGCTGATGAAAACTCATATCCATATATTTTTATGTACGGCAGTGATGGAACTGGCGGACTGTGGAAGTCCAGAAATGTTCCTGCAAAATACTCTAATAACTTCATAGACTCTCTTCCAATTGCTGAAGAAAATCCTGTTGCTTATGCAACTGTTGAGAAGTATGTTGGCAATGTGATCCAGTATGTTCAAGAGAAAAAGGTGGGTTTGTTTTTCTTCAGTAAGCCTTGCCCTGAAAATAAATTTGGCACAGGAACAGGCAAGACTACTGCAGCAATTACAATCTTAAATCACTATCTACTAGAAAGGCTGCGACAACATTTAAAGAATGTACGGAGCATTGATGATAACCCAGTGTATTTTTGTAAAAGTACAGATTTACAAACAGCCTTTAATGCACAGTTCCGTGGATCTTCAGAAATGCAGAAGGATGCTAGTGAACGTTACTATGCAATTAAAAATAGGGCAAAAGCAGTGGAATTGCTAGTTTTTGATGATATTGCAACTAAAGCCAGTACAGAGTCATTTACTGAAGAGCTATATGAAATCATTGATCATAGAGCTACAGAAGAACTGGCAACAATTTACACAAGTAATATGACTTTAGAAGATGTTGCTGGTTTATTGGGTGACAGGATTGCAAGCAGAATTGAAGGTATGACAGTGCCAGTAGCATTTACAGGAAGAGATTACAGAAGGAAGGTGTTGTAACCAATGAGCCTGATTGAACATCAATTGATTAGTAAGGTTTTAGATGACAATTGTTTTTATCAGTTATCAAAGTATGGCATCTCTTCTGAAGATTTCATAGTCATCCCTGATGTATATACTTTTGTTTCTGGTTATGTATCACAGTATGGGAATGTTCCTGATTATTTAACTGTTGTAGATAAATTTGAGAACTTTGAATATGTTGAAACAGCAAATAATATTGCATACATGGCAAAGACATTGAAGAGCCATACAGCTAAACGCAAGACCTATCAGTTGTTACAGAATGAAGTGTCCACACAGTTTGACAAGATGACTGGCGCTCAGTTTGCTAACTGGTTGGCAGAAAAAGCAACTGCAATTGCAGAAGAAGCAAACATGGCAGGAAGGTTAGGTACAAATCTAGCTCAGAATGGATCAGAGCGTAGGAAGCTGTACATGGAAAGTAAGGATCAAGGGACAGGCAAGTTTATTGCAACTCCTTATCCTAGTTTGACAGAATGGCTGGACGGTGGCTTTGAGCTTGGAGATTATGTACTGTTAATGGCTTATACAAATAAAGGTAAATCATGGATTTCTGCAGACATTGCAAAAGAAGCTTGGGAACAAGGATATGGCGTTTTGGACTACAGACCAGAAATCAGTAAAGCACAGTTTATGAACCGCTTTGATACGCTGGAAGGTAAGTTCAATAACATTGCACTGAAAAAAGGTGATTTAGTTGAGACTGAAGAAAAAAGGTATTTGGAGTATTTAAAGAGTTTCAATGAAACTAATTCAACACCATATATTTTGAAGTGTATGGAAGACATGCCAGAAGGGTTAAGTTTGAAAACTATTGAAGCAGACTTGAATCAGAATCCAGAAATAGATGTAGTTATCATTGATGGTTTTCTGTTGATGGATCATGGCGGAAACAGTAGGGAAGCATTGGCAGGTACAAGTAGAAAGCTACGCCAGATGTTTGCTAGACATGGTGTATTAGGAATTGTTGTTCACCAAACACCTACAAGTGCTGAGAAGGATGCCAAATCTGTTACTGCTGAAGATAGCAGATTACCTAAGACACCAGACCTAACTGATTATTCTGAGACTATTGCTGTTGCTCAAGATGCGGTTACAGTAATGACATTTAACCAGCTTGATGGTGTAGGAGCAATTAAACTTGCTAAAGCTAAAACTCCTAATGTTGGCAAGACACTAGAATTGTTCTGCAATTTTACAATGGGAACAATTAAGGAACGTGAGATTTTGGATGACATTTAAGCTTGCATGTTCTGTTCTCCTGTTGTTCTTATTTGAATACAAGAACATAGGGGAACACAATGTAAAGCTTGATACAACAATGATTTAACATATTTTTTATATGTTCTGTATTTTTCTAAATGGGAACACTTGTTCTTATGTAGAAAATGTAGTATAACTATAGTCAAGGAGGATTTGCATTGATTTTTATTAATAAGCAGAACTTAAATGTGGACTTCTACAGTGAGTTAGAGCCATATTTAGATCAATTTCCGCAGTATGTTTTACGTGACAATAAAATACAATCATGCAGCCCCTTTAGGATAGATAGAAACCCTTCATTTGCTGTTAATCTGGAAAATGGAACATGGATTGACAGTGGAGCAACTGGTGAATATCATAAAGGTCATTTTTTGTCTCTTCTATCTTTTTTAAGAGAAGAATCAGTAGAAGACACATCTGAATATCTTTTAAGAATGTATTCTCCGTTGTTGAAGGAGGAATCTGATTTACACCTAGATATGACTGATTTTGGTCAGTCAAGTAAACAGGAAACTTTGAAAATATTTTCAGCTGATGAATTGAAGCAATTTGCTTTCCGCCATCCTTATTTAGGCAAGAGAGGGATTTCTGAGGAAGTGCAGCAACAGTTCCGTGTAGGTTATGATTCAGATAAAAGAGCAGTAGCAATGTGTTGGTGCAATGCTGATGGAGATGTGGTTAACATCAAATTCCGCAGTGTTGACACTAAACATTTTTGGTATGCAAATGGGCAACGCATAAAGAATCATCTGTACGGCTATCATAATTTTATTAAAAATTCTGCAGCAATTGTGACAATAACTGAATCTGAAATAGATTGTATGCGGCTATGGACACTAGGTATTCCAGCTGTAGCGTTGGGTACAGCACATATAAGTCAACAACAAGTTGAACTGCTATTCAAACTAAATGTGGAAGAGCTGGTTATAGCAACAGATAATGATGCTGCTGGAAGAGAATGTGCAAGAACCTTGGAAGAAATTTTTGCTGGAACGTTCAGAGTAACATACTTTGATTTTGACAATACCATTGCAAAGGACATAAGTGATTTATCTAGTGATGAAATTACGCTCAGATATGAGAATAGGAAATGTTTAGAATTTGTACTAAAATAATTGTACAATAATTCTGTTAATTACATTGACATTGTTGAGTTTTTACCTTAATATTGTTGTGGAAATATAATTAAGAGATTTAACAGGAGGGTAACTATGATAGGTACAGTTGAACAATTTGTCGCAGATTTCCAAGAAGGGAATGAGTCTGCTTTTTCAGATATATACAATCATTTAGAGAATACAAGGGCTGAGTGTATAAGGAGGTTGCGTAGAAAACTTCCATCAATGATTGGTGATGCTGACATAGAAGCGTTGTTTGATGATGCCATACTAGTTGCTACTAACAGTTTCCAACAAGATAAAGGATGCTCATTTGTTACATTTTTGAAGATGACTCTTGAACAAAGAAGTAAAAACCTCATGAGCTATATTAATGCAGAAAAGAGACAAGCTGATTATTACCACGTTTCACTATCTGCTACCAATGAATCTGATGATGGATCAGATGAAACAGACAATTTATTAGCTACTTTAGTTGATGAAAAAGCAATAAATGCTGAAGACAATTTACAGTGTTCTGCTCTTATGGATTCTTTGAAAGAGTTCAGAAAGCTCAGTAAAAAGAACAGAGAGTATGCTGATTTGATAATTTATGACAGCATGGTTTTTGAATCAAGAGAAGAAAAACATGCAGCAATTCAAGCCATGATGGGTGTCTCAGTAAAATCATCTGCCATCCATAAAAGAGTTAAGAGAGCTAAAAAAGCCTTTAAGGAATATTTTGAGGAAACTCAAAAAAATAATTGAAAAATTTTAAGACAAAGTGTCCACTTTTCATTCCACTTGCTGAATAAGTAAGTATAGGAAGTTGAAAGGTGGACACTTTTTTATATGGCTGAAAACAAGTATGGAACAGAAAAGCAAGGTAAAGTAATTGCCGTTGTTGATTATACAGTGAAGACAAAACAATTTAGTAAAGTCCTGACTAAGAAAGAGCAAGAAGCATTTGATCAAACAGGCTACTTGCCAGAAGGAGTAACAGTTAAAGAAATTTATCCAGTAATTGAAACTTTTTCCAATCAGCAAGAAGCAGAAGCGTTCATTGCACGTGGCTGTAAGAAGAAACCTGATTTGGGTTTTGGGATTTTTAAAAGCAAAGCCCAATATAGATTGGCTAAAAAGTTGGTAACAGGTAAAGCAGTATAGCAGTGACTTTGTCACTGTCTTGCATAGGTAGCTCAACTGGATAGAGCAACAGCCTTCTAAGCTGTGGGTTGCAGGTTCAAGTCCTGTCCTGTGCGTTCCAATATGGAAAATAACAAAAATCAGGAGGAACATAATGAAAGTAATCAGCAAAGAAACTGCACCACAAGTGGAGTTTGGAGACAAAGTTAGAACTAAAGTAGCAGGAAGCTGTGATGATATTGCAGCTGGTGTGACAGGTGTAGTCTTGAGCCAGCAGGTAGATTCTGACGGACACGTTAGAGTTGATACTCCAGATGATTATGACTACTTTAAGCCAAAAGACCTTGAAGTATTACAGAAATTCAGTGGTGAAGCAATTGAAGCGGAAAAGTCAGTTGTTGTTGAGTTAACTGTAACTGAGTTGAAGCATATTGTAGCAGACATGGGTATCAATACAGGTGCTGATACACAGCGTGGGCTGGAAGTTATTGGTTTCAGTGCTGATGTGAATCATGCTGTTGCTCAAAAAGTATACAGTGATTTAGAAGACTTACTAATGGAGGTAGCGTAAATATATGGGTTTAATTTCAGCAAAAGGCAATGAAGCAGTTCAATCTGCAGGTAAATCAGCAGTAGATTTATCAGAAATCATGATCCGCTTAAAGGATAAAGAAGCAGTGAAGGTACGCCTTTTATCTGCTGAGGACTTTGTTGAGTATGAAGCCATTTCAGAGTTCAGTCTAGGTGTCTATACTCAGCCTTCACGTGAACCATTAGGCGAGAAAGATTACTTCATTGAAGCAGGTAAGCTTGCTAAACAGAAAGCTGAAGGCGTTGATGAAAAGTTTGAAAAACTATATCCGCGCAAGCGCTACTTAATTGCTATGGCTGATATTGGTACAGGGAAGTTACGTGCTTGGGATTGCAGCAAGTCACAATTCAATAACTTTGTTGCTCAGTTGGAAGAATACAAAGAGTTAATTGAAGATGGTGAACAGATTGTTTTCAATTTCAAACGCTCAGGAAACTCAACTGATACTACTTACACATTGCAACCAGTAATGAAAAAGCTGACTGCAAAAGAGCAAGAGTCCTATGACAGTTTTGACAATGTTGAAGCAGATATTCCTTTCTTTGAGTCTCTATTGCAGCCACGTACACCAAAACTACAGGTAGCTGTTCTTAAAGAAAAGGGCTTCCCAGTGGAAAAATATTTCCCTGAAATTGACCTTGATTCTGAAGGTGAAAGCGTAGGAGCTACACCAGAAGCTGAAGAAGCTAGTCCACTAGACAGTATCTAATAATTATGGCAAGCAGTGGGGGCATGAATTGGCTCTGCCCTTGCTGTTTATATACAGGGGGAATTTGATGTATTTAATTGGAGTTATTTTAGGAATCTTGCTTATTGCAATCCCTATTGTGTTTGCAATTTTGGTTGCAGCAGCGGTGATTAAATTAGCTGTCGCTTTCTTTGGTGCAGGAACTGTAGTTGCAATCATTGGGATTGTAATCACCTTACTTCTTGTAATTGCCTTGATTGGGGCAATGCAGGATAACTAGAAAGTCTCTTGTCAGCAAGGCAAAAGCCTTAAAGGAAAAGTCAGAGTATTTAGCTTTAGACTATGGAGACACAGAGTTAGCAGATGCTCTGTTTGATCAGATACAAGAATATCACAGTTTGGATAGAGTTTCTGACAGCGTGGAAATTGAAACACTGCTATTAAAACAAAAAGAACATGATATTCAGCAAATTCAAGAGAGAAAGCAATATCCTAATTTGCCTAAGTTTAGTCCAAGTGGGGCAAGTAAATGTCAGCTTGAACTATATAGACAAATACATGGGCTGCCTGTACCTCAGCTGGATTTGCAACCTTACCATAAACGTTGGACAAGAAATGCAAGTGCAATCCATGAAATTACACAGCGTGACTTGCTGTACATGGAAAAGGTATTGGACAACCCACGCTTCACAGTAAAGCGTTTGGAAAATGGTTTAGCCGCTTGGGAACGTAACATTCATACTTTCAAGGAAATCACATATAAAGGTCAAACTTTTATTATCAGCGGCATGTGTGATGGACTTTTAACTGACACTATTACAGGTGACACTGTCATCTTTGAATATAAAACCAAAAGCACAACCATTGCAGCTGTGGGAACTTACAAGATGAAAGACATCATGGAAAGCCACAAACTGCAAGGTATCTGTTATTCCATTTTGTTCATGGGTGATCCTTTTGAAGACAGGGATGATATGGAAGTCTTTCTGTATGAATCTCTTGCAAAAGATGGCTGGAACAAAGGAGAAGAAGCACGTTCAGATATACGGACATTTCAACTAAAGATTACTTTAGAGGAGTTTGATGATGTGGTTGCTTTGACTGAAGAGCCAGAGCATACAGACTGTGAGAACTTCTTCTGTCCTTTAAAGTGACAGGAGGAAAATTAAATGGCAGTAAATAAACTTTTACCAGTAGGAACAAAGGTGCGTATTACAGTGGGTCACGCACAGTTCAACGTAGGAGACACTTATACCGTTATTGAGGTAGAGGATCACTTGGACGGCTCTTCCCACCGCATTAATGAATATTCACGTAATGGCAATGGATGGTGGGTGATGGATGATTACATTGAAGTAGTTGAAGAAGCACCACAAGAAATGAAGCGCAAAAAAGTTACTTTTGCTGAAATTGTACAAATGATTGCAGAAGGTACAGTGCCTAATGGCGCAGTTTTCCGTTCAGATGATGCAGCAGGTACGGCATTTCTTTCAGATGTAAGTGGATCATTGGAGTGGAAAAATCCCTTGGAGGGGGAAGAAAGAGTTCAAGCAAATAAAACAACCACCACAGCAATTTGGTACATGGAAACACCTGAAGTAAAACTGTCTGCTCTTGAAGCAATGACAGAATTACAGAAAGGAAAGTCAGTAAGAGGTGTTTATGACGGGGATGAATATACACTGTCACCTTATACTGACTTTGATGATATTTGGGATGATTCACCGTGGGCAGACATGGATGAACTGTTAAATAAAACTGACTTCTACAAGGTGGAAGATTAACTGAAAGTTTTGGCTCTTGATCTCAGCTTGAACAGCACTGGATATGCTGTTCTTGACTGGGATTCTACTTTAAATAAAGCCACAGTGATTGAGCTAGGGCATATTGACAACAAAAAACAAGGAAGAATGAAGTGGAGTCATGGGCAGAAGTTAACTAGAATTGAAAGCATTATTAACAGTGTCATTGAAAACCACAACGTCCATACAGTTGTACGTGAAAAAGGTGTTACCAGATTTAATAGAGCCACACAAGTTATTTTTAGAGTGGTTGGTGTGACTGATTTACTTATCTGGAAACAACTTGAAGTAACAGTAAATGAAATTGGAATCACAGAAGCTAAAAAATTGATTACAGGGAATGGCAAGGCTGAAAAATCAGAAGTAGCTGCAAAAGTACAAGACTATTTATCAGAGCCAGTAGCATTTACAGTTGATGATGAAAGTGATGCTGTAGCTGTTGGAGTGGCTTACTGTCTAAAACTAGAGGGGGAAAATAAGCTTAATGGATAAATTCTTCTTAATTGTTGGATTCATATTGCTCATTGCAAATGGCATTGGTTTGATTCTAGCACTATTAACAGGAAACTTAGTTTCAGCACTACTTTCAGTAATTGGCATCTTATTATCAACAGACATTATTAATGACAATCTATATTAGTTCAGGAGTGATTACATGAAAACCACAGTCAAAAAAGTTCAAGAGCATCAAAAGAAGAGTACAACAATTTTATCTACATTTCAGCAGCTAGAGTCAGATTTGGAAAAACACATTCAAAATGCAAATGTGTTAAGCAGCCAGATTGCAGCTGAAATTTCAGAAAAGCAAGAACTGTTAAATGCAGTAGAAGGAAGCAAAACAGAAAATGTAACTATTTTGCAAAATGTCCGGAAGTTTTTAGGTAAAGACTGATGCGTAAAGTTTTCTACAAGCTTTGTGCTTTTCTTTCAGTGATTGTTGGAGATACAACTTCAGCAAACTATTTTTGGGTACTATCAGAAATACAGATTAAGTAGGAGGAACAAAATGCGTACACCAGAATTTACTAAGTTATTAAGGCTACTGAACAATCATCCAGAGTTTTCCGCAGTTATAGATCATAACTGTGATGCTGAGATTATTTCTTATGGAATGTCACTTTGGAAAAAGTGGGAGGAAAAAGAAATTCATAATACAGATGATCTGGATAGAGCATTTCTATCTATTGAAGACTTAAACATTAGTGAAAAAGCTAGTCCAAGAGTGAAGGAGATTTTACAAATGGTGTTAGATGGTTTCAGTTCTGTTGAAATCAGAAACAAATTTTCCATTACTTCCCCGCAACTTTCACAATTGAAAAGCAAGTATGGACTAACTAAAAAAGTTAAAGGTGTACGCAATGCTGGTAATACTAAGTATTCTTTTGACCATGAGCAGTTGAAAAAAGACTTAATCAAATTCAATTCAATACGCAAAACTGCAGAAGCATATGGAATACCAGAAGAATCATTGCGTGGATATATGAAGCGTAATGGAATTAATTTTAAACGCAAATCTGCCGCAGAAAGAGTTACAAAAGAGCAGGTAAAAGAAGCTATTCTAAAGTTTGCTACAAAACGTGAAGCTGCAAGGTTTCTTTCCATCAAAGGGAAAGCCTTCAATAGAGTTTTGAAAAAGCATAATCTTGATTGGGAGCGTGAGAAGCATGCAGCTTAATGTGACTTTAAATCAGCAGACACTTGAAGAAGTAACTGAATCAAAGATGCGGTTAAAAAAAGTGGCTCAAACCAAAGCTGCCAAAGCATTTCAGCCAACTTGGGATCAAGTATGGACAACAGGATATACCAAGCCAACAGGAACAGTTCAGAAAGGCATATTTCAGATGAAATTGTCTGAACCTGATAAGAAACGCCTATTAGAAGTTAAAGAAGCTGTATTAAGTGGTGAAATTGACAGTGGCGTGACAGACTTGAAAAAGTTTAACAAGAGTCACGCTTTGCGACTATACAAAGAACTTGTGGAACAGCGTAAAGAATCTATTATTTCAGATATGATTGCAAATATTCCTGAAAATTATCATAGTGTTCAAACAGTAGAGATGCTGGAGTGGCTGATTGAATTATTGAGAAATACTGATATTAATGCTCTAGATACAGAGACAACTGGTTTGCACCTTGAAAAAGACAAGGTTGTGGGCATGTCCATTACTGTACCTAATGCTGACCAACATTTTTATATTCCTTTTTTACATGAGAATTCCAATGTTGGCAAACAGTTGGATAAAGAATTTGTAATGGATAAGTTGCAGCAAGAGTTGGGTGACAGAAAAGACTTGGTCACAGTTATGTTTAACGCAAAGTTTGACTTGCATCAACTTGTAAAGGAAGGTCTGTCATTTAAAGGTGTGGTATATGATGCTTTAGTTGCAATGAAACTTCTCAATGAAAATGAACCAAGTTACCAACTGAAAAAGTTAGTAAACAAGTGGGGCAGATTCTTTGGCTATACAGACAATAGTTTAACTTTTGAAGAACTATTTAGCACTGATCCACGTGATTTTTATATTAATGCTGATTACAGACTATGCTATTACTATGCCTGTAAAGATACCCACCTAACTTGGCTGTTATGGAAGTTCATAGCAGAACAATTGGAAAAACATGAAGGTCTGAAGAGCAGTTTTTATGGGTTAGAAGTCCCAACAACAAAAGTAGCTTTTACTATGGAACAAAATGGGATGCCAATAGACCTGAAGTATGCTTCTGACTATAAGAAAAAGTTAGAAACAGAAATTGCTGAATTGGACAGAAAAATCAAGGAGTTCTTTGGTGACATTAACTGGGATAGTCCAAAACAAGTTGCTGAAAGGCTCTATGATGAATTAGGAATGCAACCATTAAATGAAAAGCGGTCAACAGATGCTCACACTTTAAAAACTCTGGCTAAAACAGTTCCAGAGCTGCAGATGGTGCTTGATTACAGAGAAAAAACAAAATTGCTAGGAAGCTTTATCTCCCCAATTCCTCAGCTTGTTTGGAGTGATCAGCGCATTCATGGCAGCTTTAATCAAGATGGGACTAAAACAGGTAGGTTTGCTTCTGACAAGCCAAACTTACAGAACATTCCTTACCCAGCAAGACCAATGTTTAAGGCACCTGATGGCAAGATTATTGTTTCAGCAGACTTCAGTCAAATTGAGCCACGTGTACTTGCTCATATGTCTGGTGATCCAGACTTACAAAAACCTTATCTAACTGGTGGGGACTTGTACGTGGATTCTGCAGTAAAGGTTTATGGTCAACGGTATTCAATGGAGCGTGAACAGTTTCTGGAAGCAGATGATGTTACTTGGAGACAACGTGGTCTGCCTAAACATCCACGGAAAATGTTTAAGCAAGGACTTCTGGCAACTATGTATGAAACTTCAGGCTTTGGACTGTCAACAATGTTGGATATTTCTCCTGAAGATGGGGAACAGTTCATTGAAGACTTTCATTCAAACTTTCCAGCAGCTTATCAGTATGCAAAAGATTCAATTGCTTACGTGGATGAACATGGATATTGTTTGACAATGGGCGGTAGAAAGAGACGTTTTGGAGAGTACACCTTTACAGATAAGAAGACAAAAGAAGCTGTAAAAGTTCCTCGCCACACTGTTCTAGCCAAAACATACCATGAGTTAAAGCAAAGAGCTGAGAGAATAGTTGGTCATCCAATTAAGAATGTGTGGGCAGAAAGAGACTTGCCGTATAAGTTAAGGTCAGAGTTGGGATTTGTAACTAGGTTTTACAATAAAAATGTGCGGCAAATAGTTAATGCACGGACACAAGGAACCGCTGCAGAAATTATGAAGGTAGCAATGATCAGGCTGCACAAACTTATTGCTGAAAAAGGCAGTGAATGGAAGTTAATTGCAACAATTCATGATGAAGTTTTATTGGAAGTTCCAGATGATTTAACAGTTGAAGAATTTGCTGAGATTGAAGATTGCATGGTAAATGCAGTAAAACTGGATATTCCACTTAAAACTGATATTGCGGTTATGCGTAGATGGTCAGAGGATGTGACTCTTGCTGAGTATATTGAAAAAAGGCTGGACTGTTTTGATGCAGAAGGATGGAAAATTTAACGTGCGGAATTATCAAGGAGGAATAATAGATGCCAGAAATAAAGTATAAAGTTGGAGACAAACTGATAGTTAGAAGAGATATTCCTCATTTTCCTGTTGGTACAGTTGTGGAAATAGTGGAGATTGATTTAGAAGACAGTGACATGCCTTACCAAGGATATGCTAAAGGTATTGGCTATTCATGGTTTTATGAAAGTGAAATGTGTGGGTTAAAGAAATTAGAAGAGACTCCACAGGAAGATTTAGGGGGAAACAATAGGTGGCAGAATTACAGTTAAAAGTTGGCGATAAAGCTATGGTGACAGGGATTGATTCAGGCAGTCATTGCTTTGATGTTGATGCTGTAGTCACTGTTACACACTTAGATGCAGTTGACCAGTATTTTCCCTACAAGGTGGCAGACACTGAAGGACATTATGCCTGGATGACCCCAGCACAGCTTACGCCACTGAATGAAACAGTGGAACCAAAGTTGGACTTGCACACAGTCAACCACATCCATTCCTACTATTCTTTCATTATCCAAGAAGCTGCAAAATCAGATAAATCACATGAAGCAATCAATATTGCATTACTTGGTTATATTGAAGGACTGAAAGATGGTTTATCTAATGGCTGAATGGGCAGAGTTGCCCAGCTACGTACTGGAAGCACCAGAACAAGACAATGTAACTACTTGTGATTGCTGTGAAAAGTATTTACCACAAGGTACACCTATTTATATTTATGATGGCTACCCAGTAGTGAAGGTATTCTGCAGTCATGATTGTGCTTTTGATTGGTTAGTAACTGTATTAGAGGAGGAAACAGCGGAATGAGATTAGAAATTACAGGTAGAATTGATGCAGGAAATCTGGATTATGTAGTTGGAAAAGCGTTAGAAGCTTGGTTTGACAAGTTAGGTAAGGACAATCCAGCTATTGCAGAAGCATTGGAAGATGCAGATGTATTAGCTTCAGCAATCACCATTGACTTTCTTTTGAAACCAGAGGGTGAAGATGAATGGCAGGTAATTACAACTGATAATCATGAAGGTATTCCAGAATTACTTGTAGTTAAAGCGGAAACAGATGAAGAAGGAAATTTACTGTTGGAATCTGTCAAAGATAATGATGGTGAATCTGAGTTTAATGAAATTGAAGCAATGATTGCAGCAGGCGTTCCAAGTGACCGTAAATCAGTTGCTACAATTTATGAACATGCTGAACTGATCCATCATGAGCTGTTTGACTTTGGGGACATCTGCATAAACATTCTTACTGATTCTGATGGGCAAGTAGTGGTTCAAGCCACAGAAGTTAACTGGCAAGGTGACCACAGACTAATTGCTGAAACAGTCTTTGATGCAGAGCAGTTGGAAAATATCATTGAACATTACCGTGAACTAAAAGAAGCAACAGAATAAACAGAAAAGGGCAGTGAGAAATCACTAGCCCTTGTTTTTACGTTCAATTTCTTTTAGATGATCAGGAAGCTTTTTGTCAGCAATCCACTTATTTCTCTCTCTTGCAAAGCGTATTTTTGTACTGTGTGGCATAGAAATTGAGAACAGTTCTTCACTGTTTGATATGCGTAAAGCAATCATCATTGCAAAAACATGCTCCATATTTACAGATGATGATTTCATATTATTGTTCACGTAGTCAGCAACAACATTTGGGTGTATTCCTGTTATGCGTGAAAGCTTGCGACCAGACATTTTGCGTTCTTCTAAACGTTCCTTTAAGTGCCAGTTGAACTCTAACTCTTCTTCTAATATCAATTCCACAGTATTTTCATTTGAAACTTCTCTAAAGTCCTTCTCGCTTGTAAATTTCAAAGTAATAATCTCCTTTATTATTCAGTGAGACTATTGTATCACAATACAAGTACAAAATAAATAAAATTTACTTGAAATGTCCACTTTTCTCTCTAAATGCTGAATAAGTAAGTATGACAGTAGTTAAGGAGGAATAGGATGCTAAGAGTATTTGAAGCTTTTGCAGGAGTTGGGAGTCAGCGTATGGCTTTGCGGAATCTTGGAATTGATCATGAGGTAGTAGCCATTGCAGAAATTGATAAATTTGCCATTGCAAGCTATAACGCAATTCATGGGGAGACCTTAAACTTGGGAGACATATCTCAAATGAATGCAGCGGACATTCCAGACCATGATTTGTTCACTTACAGTTTTCCATGTCAAGACATTTCTATTGCAGGAAAACAGGCTGGACTTGATTTGAACAGTGGCACCAGGAGCGGACTTTTGTGGGAATGTCAAAAAGTTATAGCAACCAAGAAACCAAAGTATTTACTAATTGAAAATGTCAAAAACTTAGTTGGAAAGCGACACAAGGCTAACTTTGATCTTTGGTTGGAGTGGCTTGTGTCGCAAGGCTACAGCAACTATTGGAAGGTTTTAAACGCCAAGGACTATGGGGTTCCACAGAACCGTGAGCGTGTCTTTGTTGTCAGTGTTTTTGGGGAGCATGAACCTTTTGAGTTTCCAGAAAAGCAAGAGTTGACCACACGTTTAAAGGACTTGCTTGAACCAACAGTAGATGAAAGATTCTACCTTTCCAGTGAAAAAGTGGATAGGTTTTTGGCACAAGTTAGCTATACACCAACAGAGGATATCAAGTTGCATCAAGTGGGGAACTTTGAGAAGTTGGCTAACCCTGACAAGAAGTTCAATGACCCACAGGTAGGACGTGTGCTTGACACAATGGGAATATGTCAAGCTCTGGACACAATGCAAGGTGGCAACAGGCAGCCAAAAGTGCTGATTAAGAACGCAACTAAGCAAGGCTATCTGGAAGCTACAGAAGGAGACGGCATTGATTTAGCTTACCCTAACAGCTCTACAAGACGTGGCAGAGTTCAAAAAGAGTGTAGTCCTACACTCCAAACTGCAGATACAGTAGGAACTGTTGAAATTATCAATCCCCTTGAAGGTAAGACTCACTATGGGTGGCACTTTGAGCAGGCTGTATATGCTGAAGATGGCATTGTTAGAACAGTTAAAGCTGGCGGTGGTAGCGGTAATATACCTAAAGTAATAGAGCCATATAGAATTAGAAAGTTAACGCCATTGGAGTGCTGGCGTTTAATGGGCTTTACAGATCAGGACTTTTATAAAGCCCAAGAGGTAAATAGCAATTCTCAGCTGTATAAACAAGCAGGTAATTCAATTGTTGTACCTGTTTTAGAAGGTATTTTCAGTCAATTATTTATTAACAATAAATAACAATTAGCGGAGGTAGCATAATGGATGATTTAGTAGGATTGGTAGAAGTTTGGGCAGTTGATAAGGGACTTGATACTGCTGACAGTTTTAAGCAGTTTGCAAAAGTAGCTGAAGAATTTGGTGAAATTGCTGCAGCTTTGGCAAGAAACAATGAAGATGAACTGCGTGATGCTATTGGTGACACTGTGGTAACGCTGGTCATTCTTGCAAAACAGAATGGCATGGATTTAGAAGAGTGTCTACAGTGCGCATATGATGAAATCAAAGGGCGTAAAGGGAAAACTGTTAATGGCATTTTTGTGAAGGAAGCAGACTTAGGAAACACTGAGGGGACTTCTGCTAAATATCATCAATTTAAAGTTGGAGACAGAGTCAAGCTATTGGGTGGAGTTAATCGGGAAACTTTCTTTAATTATCCTGATAATTCCATGATCATAACGGATGTAATCAATACTGAAAGGGTGCGCGTGTTTGAATCTGGAGAGGGACTTTCTCAAACAGTTTTGACTGGTTGTTTGGTTTTAGTTGAGGAGCATGAAGGATGACCGTCCATGCAGTAGTCTATACCAAACCAAACTGCGTGAAGTGCAGGATGACAGAAGAGAAATTGCGTGAGTCTATGAGAGTCAAGACAGAGCATCTGTTTACTGGAAAGAATGATGACTGGTCAGATAAGAAACTAGAGAAATTTAGGCAGCAGGGTTACATGTCATTTCCTGTTGTACGCATCTATGATGATGAAACAGGTGAACGCTTGGATGACTGGTCTGATTTTAGAATTGATAGAATTACCAAGTGGAAGAAGGAGACTGAAAATTGAAACCAGTCAAAATTGCTATTACAGGAAGGTTGCGTTCTGGTAAGGACACTGTTGCTGACATATTGCAGGAAGAGACACACTTCACAGTTTACCGCTTTGCTGATGGAATTACAGACATTATTCAGCAATACTTTCCTGATGATTGGAAGCTTGGAAAGCCAAGAGAGCATTATCAAGTCATTGGGCAAAGTCTCAGACAGTTAGATGAAAATGTTTGGGTTAAAGCATTACACAGAAAAAGACAGTATGCACATCTTTACTGTAATGAACTGATTACAGATTTAAGGCAGCCAAATGAAGTGAAATACTGTGAGGATCATGGCTTTAAGATTATTAAAGTTGTGGCAGATGAAGAAATCAGAAAGCAGCGTGCCTTTCATGCAGGAGACAAATGGGAAGATAGTCAGTTAGAGCATCCAACAGAACTTGCTGTTGATTGTATAGTTCCTGATTATCAAATTCATAATAATGGCACTGTTGATGAATTGATTGAAAAAGTAAATGCTATTTATGAGCAGATATTGCAGGAGGAAACAGCATGAAAATTACAGACAATTTGGAAGTACCAGTACATGATCCAGTTGTGGAGCGTGGAGATATTTTGAAGGTGATTAGGCAATATGAAACATACTATTACCTAGTAGGTAAGCATAGTTATTATCATACGCATGATGTACTTACAAATTTAGAGACAGGAAATCTGTGGAAAGCGGAAGGAACGCCTACACGCAGTAAATTATCACACTATATTGACAGCCTTACGGCTAATACCGCAGCGGAAGTCACGCACATTCCAGCAAATAAAGTAGAACTGGTAATTGGTGGGTAACAGAGATACATGGCAGTATCTATCTGTTATTCAGTTGAGGAAATAATTGCAGCAGTTGTCAATGCTGACAGTTATATCAATAAGGCAGCAGATACTGGTCATTTTTCTTTTGTGGACACAGTTATTGATGCAGGACTTGCTTTAGAGCAAGCTGGAATCTCAGAAACGCACATGAAGATTTTGTACTTTCTATGGGTTCAAGGACTCAGTCAAACAGAGACTGCAGAATTGCTTGGGATGAAACGTAATACAGTTACTAAAATAGAAGGTAGAGCAGTTAAGAAGATTCAAGCGGTGCTGAGTAGATGGGAAGCTGAACAGCATGTTTGATTTTACAGGATATTCCCAAGAGGAAATTAAGACAGCTAACTTGGAGTTTAGTGAGTTTATTCAGTCAAATGCACTAAAGTTAAAAGTTGAAAATCTCCCAGATATTGAAACAAGAATTTCTGAAGTAGAGACTGTTACAGAAAACTTTTTCAATCACTTTGGGCAACACATGAACACAGTCTGTCTGTATTATCTGTCAAATTATCTTTTACAGGATTTTATTAAAGAGCCTAGCCGTACTAAAACTTTACAGCAGGACAATGGTTTTTTAAGTCCAAGACAGTTAGCACACAGAAAGTCAAAAGAGATTCCACTTGGACAAGAAGTGATTGATGGCATTAGAGCAGAAACTATTTTCTGTATATCCAAGCCAAAAAGGACAGTGAATCTGGATGATGTCTGAGTATTATATGTTCCCTGATAGCTGTGGAATGTGGCTTAACTTTAAAGTCAGCGTTCAATTGAATAGAAAGTTTTCTGTTTTAGAAGTTGGTATGCAGAAAGTTCTTGAAGATAGATCACACAACTTAAATAATCATATGTACTATTGCTATGTTGCGCCAGTAATTGCTCAGTTATTCTACTATTACAACAGTGATATTAAAGCAATTGCAGTTCTGTCAAAATGCGTTGATTATCTACAAGCAGAGTCAGCAAGAAACCCAGTAGCAAAGCAATTGTTAGATGACTTTCTACAAATTGCTAATACTGCTGGGGTAGAGTATAGGACTGTTACCTATAAAGTTAACAGTTAATTATGAAAACAACTTTGAGATTCCAGTAGAACTTAAACACATAAGCCCTGTAATGAAAGCTGTAGCTACTGCTTATGTGCCAGAATTAAATAAGGATGTGTATGTTGCCACACTTAAACGGCATAAAGTGCTGTTAAATGAAGAACAATCAGTTATAGCAAAGGATTGTACAAGTTGTGGCAACATGTATACCTTGAATGAGTTCTATAAGGATAAGTACAATCTGTTCAACAGAACTTTTACGTGCAAATACTGCAGAGCTAAAGTTGGTAAAAAGTTTAGAGAGCAGAATCCAAGGTATTACCGTAGATACTTGCTAGAGAACAGAGAAAAGGCTTTGGAAGAGTCACGCAAATGGTACCGCAATAACCCTGACAGGGCTGCACTGTATTACAGTAGACATGCAGAGAAAAGACAACAGTCTTTGGAGCAGAGTCTTCCAGAAGACAAGCAATACATTGAACAAATACATCAAGTTAAGAAATGTGTGATTACAGGGGTTACTGAAGAACTGGCACTAGATCATGTTATGCCTATTGCTGTTGGATATTGGGGGAACAGTAAGGGAAACTTAATGTGGTTATATAGCAGGCTAAATACCAGTAAGGGCAGTGCTAATGTATTTCAGTGGATGGAAGAAATGGAGCAAGAGAGACTGGACTATCTGCTGCCAGAGTCAGTGACAATGACAATAGAGGAATTTAAAGAGAAGTTGCTCCTTGCTCTAACTGCTAAAGCAGAAGAACTTAATTTATCTTTAGAACAGTATGAACAGAAATACAATGAAGAATACTTTGGGAGTGGTGTGGAAATATGAAAGAATTGACAGTTAAATTTGAGGATGTAGACTAATGGATGCTTACTTAGAGATTAGCAATCAGTATTCTGCCATTTCTGTTGAAACAAATAAAAGTGATGATGTGACAATCCATATTGCAGATAGAGTTAGTAACACTGGAAATGGTATCACGCTTACAGCTGAACAAGCAAAGTTGCTTGCAGATATGCTGTATGGCGTAGCAGTGAGAGACATTTAAAACTGATGTCAGGGTAGTCAAAGTGTATGATTACTCTGGCTTTCTGTTATATAATTATCTAAGCAGAAATTCCAAAAGCTGAACTTTTAGTTGGAAATGAAGAAGTCTTTCTGAGCATTTACTGTTGACAACTGTTGATATAACAGTTATTCTGTAGATGGCTAGAGGGAGGACTTCTAGTTGGAATGTTATGAATTTAAATAATTGTTAGGTGAGGCTCCTATATGGACACAAGCTGCTGCCGCAAAAGTATCGAGAGATGCTTAGTTGGTAGGACAGGTCTAATCGTGAAGGTTAAACCCAAAGCAGCTGATAACGTCAAGTTATCTACGCCCTATAGTGCTAAAGCTCTACAATGATCATGAGTTTTTTACGCATGCTTATTGGGAGCATGCGTTTTTTTGTGTTAATGGTCACTGATGCCTTTATTTTAGCTGATACATACAGACCTTTATGAGGTGCTGCAAGACAATTGCTGACTGCCTTTATTTTTGACCAACACTTCTGCATGATCCAGAGTTTCTTGCTTGATAAACAGAGAGGAAGATGAACATGGAATACCCCAGTCCCCAGATGAACAATAAAAAGAATGCTAGGGGTAGCAAATGCAACTCCTAGTTATAGGAGGAAAAGAAGATGTTAAAAAAATTATCTAAAGATCAAGAATTAAAATTACTTGCACAACTTTCGGAAAGAGAGTTGCTGATGGAAATGCGGACTTCGTTTAATGGACTATCAAAAGAGGATGCAGCAGAACGTCTGGAAGAATATGGACCAAACCAAGTAGATGCACAAAAACCAACACCTGCTTGGCTGATGTTTTTAAGTGCTTTCAAAGATCCTTTTGTATTAGTTTTGGCTTTGCTGATGGTCATTTCTTTTTTCACAGGTGATTATGAAGCAGTGGTCGTGATGGGAATCATGATCTTAGCAAGTGTTACGATCACATTCGTGCAAGAATATCGTTCGCAAAAAGCAAGTTTGGCTTTAAAAGAATTAATTGAAAATACATGTTCTGTCACTCGAGACGGCGAAACGATCGAGATTCCGATGGATGAAGTCGTACCAGGAGACATCGTGACATTGGCAACCGGGGATATGATTCCGGCAGATGCTATTTTGATTTGGACAAAAGATTTATTTATCAATCAATCTTCTCTGACGGGAGAATCTATGCCGGTGGAAAAATTTGTCGATGCTGGGATCAAAGATTCTAAAGAAACGATTTCCGCATTAGATATGCAAGATTTGGTTTTCATGGGAACGGATGTCCTTAGTGGACAAGGTAAAGCAATTATTTTAAAAACCGGTCAAAGTACTTTTTTTGGTGATATTGCCAAAAATGCAACGTCAAAACGAGGAAAGACTACTTTTGAGGATGGTTTGACGAAAGTCAGTAAATTGTTGCTGCGAATGGTAATGGTTTTGTTTCCCATCGTCTTTTTGATCAATGGATTGACAAAAGGAGACTGGGGAGAAGCCCTTTTCTTCGCAATCGCTGTAGCTGTTGGCTTGACTCCGGAAATGTTGCCAATGATCGTCACAAGTAATTTAGCAAAAGGTGCCATGTCGTTAGCTAAAGAAAAAGTGATCGTCAAAGAATTGCCTTCGATTCAAAACTTGGGCAGTATGGACGTTTTATGTACGGATAAAACCGGCACGATCACTGAAGATCGCGTCGTATTAGTGCAGCATCTGAATCCGTTTGGTAAAGAAGACCAACAAGTGTTGGATATGACCTATTTGAATTCCTACTATCAAACAGGTTGGAAAAATTTGATGGATATTGCGGTATTGAACTACTTCGAAGATACAGAGCGCCAAGCACCGTATCAAGAAGTCATCAAAGTGGATGAAATCCCCTTTGACTTTTCCCGCCGGCGTTTAACAGTGGTTGTCAAAGCAGATGGGCACCAAATCATGGTCACAAAAGGTGCTGCTGAGGAAATGGAGAAAGTCTGCAAATACGTGGAAGTCAACGGACAAGTTCTGGAATTGACAGATGAATTAAGAGAAAAACTTCGTGAGGTAAATCACCGCTTGAACAAACAGGGCATGCGTGTCCTAACAGTAGCAATCAAGCGAGATGCTCACGCAGAAGCCGTCTACACAGTTGAAGATGAACAAGATATGATCATGATCGGATTCATGGGCTTTTTAGACCCAGCGAAAGAGTCCGCAAAAACAGCTATTGCTTCATTACATGGTCATGGTGTCAACGTGAAAGTTTTGACTGGTGACAATGCGATCGTGGCGCAAAAGGTGTGTAAAGATGTGGGGATCGAAGTGAACGACTATCTTCTAGGGATAGACGTTGATCGTCTCTCTGATGAAGAATTGGCTGAAAAAGCAGAAGCGGTCAATCTATTTGCTAAGTTGAATCCTATGCAAAAGTCACGCATCATTCAGTCGCTGCAAGCCGATGGTCATACTGTCGGATTTATGGGAGATGGAATCAATGATGCGCCTGCACTGCGGGCTGCTGATGTCGGTATTTCTGTAGATACGGCCGCAGACATTACCAAAGACGCAAGTTCGATCATTTTATTAGAAAAAAGCTTGAATGTGTTAGATAAAGGCGTCATTGAAGGTCGTAAAGTTTTCACAAACATGATGAAATACATCAAGATGACATTGAGTTCAAACTTTGGGAATGTTTTTTCGATTCTTGTCGCTAGTGCATTCTTGCCTTTCTTGCCAATGCTTTCTATTCAATTGCTGGTGCAAAATCTAGTCTATGATATGGCACAGTTGACTATTCCTTGGGATAATGTGGATGTGGAAGAACTAGAAAAACCAGTCAAGTGGCAAGTCAGAGGCTTATTGAAATTCACCGTAAGCATTGGACCAGTCAGCAGTATTTTTGATATCTTGACATTCTTCGTGATGTGGCATGTGTTCCAAGCAAATGCCATTCAAGAACAAGCGCTGTTCCAAGCCGGCTGGTTCATGATCGGTCTTGTGACGCAAACATTAGTCGTGCATATGGTCCGGACGCGTAAACTGCCATTTTTCCAAAGTATCGCATCGCCAGCAGTCTTACTGTCAAGCGTTCTTGCGATTTTGGTGGGTTTCGGTATTATCTTGTCGCCGCTGCACACAGTCTTTGATTTTGCAGCGCTACCATCTTCTTACTGGCCATGGTTTGTCGGCATTATTCTTGCCTACCTGGTAAGCGTAGAAGTAGCTAAGAGAATCTATATCCATTATACAAAAGAGTGGATCTGAGAAAAGAAACGGATAGTCATAAAAGATTTTAACTTTTATGCTATCTGTTTCTTTTTTATTCTATTCTGTATTATTTTTTTCTCATTATCAAAAAAAACTAATTTTACTAAGTCGGAACATTCACAAGGGAAAGTCCTCGAGGTGTTACGTTTCTGTTTAGTTAAAAGGCGAAGTCTGTACTATTCTTAAAAGAAAAAAAGAATTTAATAAGGAGCAAAGCAAGAAAGCGATTGCTTAAATGTGATTGTTTTCACTAATCGTTTCTTAAGAGTTGGTCTAATGGGAATCGTTTTATTAAAAAAAAATACCTTTTCACTTGTCTTATTCTCGTTTAAATGATAATTTATAGTAGTAAATGATTTTTCGATGATACAGATTTTATCCCTGTTACATTCGAAAGTGAATTTTTATATCAGAGAGGAAAGTGTGTCAAGATGGCAAAAAAACAAAAAGCACTTGATTTCCAAGCAATTTTGGAGCAAGTCAATGCAGATTTTCCAACTTATCAAGCATTAGATAAAGACGGAAAAATCGTAAATCCAGATTTAGTACCTGATCTAAGTGACGACGAATTAGTCGAGTTGATGACTCGCATGGTATGGTCCCGTGTATTAGACCAACGCTCTACTGCGTTAAACCGTCAAGGTCGTCTAGGTTTCTTCGCGCCAACAGCTGGTCAAGAAGCAAGTCAATTAGCAAGTCATTTTGCATTTGAAAAAGAAGATGTGCTTTTACCGGGTTACCGTGATGTCCCTCAATTGATCCAACACGGCCTTCCATTGAAAGAAGCGTTCTTATGGTCTCGCGGACACGTAGCTGGAAACCTTTATCCAGAAGACTTGCAAGCTTTACCACCACAAATCATTATCGGTGCGCAATACGTGCAAGCTGCTGGTGTAGCTCTTGGTCTGAAAAAGCGCAACAAGAAAAATGTTGTCTTCACTTATACAGGTGATGGCGGTTCTTCACAAGGGGACTTCTATGAAGCAATCAACTTTGCTGGTGCTTACCATGCAAACGCTGTATTCTACATCCAAAACAACGGTTTTGCGATTTCAACACCTCGTGAAGTTCAAAGTGCTGCGCCAACATTAGCTCAAAAAGCAGCTGCAGCTGGTATCCCAGGAATCCAAGTGGATGGTATGGATCCATTAGCAGTTTACACTGTCTCAAAAGCAGCTCGTGAATGGGCAGCAAATGGCAATGGACCAGTTTTGATTGAAACATTGACTTACCGTTATGGTCCACACACATTATCAGGGGATGACCCAACGCGTTACCGTTCAAAAGATATGGACAGCGAATGGCAACAAAAAGATCCATTGGTACGTTTCCGTAGTTACCTAACTGAAAAAGGACTTTGGTCTGAAGAAAAGGAA
>SKEY01000932.1_pt1 | contig 42342 bp, 38 predicted proteins | sample 4843871 | NCBI WGS metagenome assembly SKEY01 (sample SAMN11008797, study PRJNA524170) | human gut metagenome | biome: Human fecal sample; material: Feces; isolation source: fecal sample from pouch patient p36 | host: Homo sapiens | place: Israel: Tel-Aviv | collected 2016-12-04 | reverse complement strand
GGATCGGTCATCTTTCCTGCGTTCACCGATGCCGAAAAAGCGCAGGGACTGACCGATTTCAATGACCTGGACGCCAGCCGGGGACGGGCCGCTTTTCAGCATGTCATCAACGCCCAGTTAGAACATACCGGCATTTCCATCCCGAACAGTAACACCCAGGAAATCCGGGAGACGCTGGTGATCGGCAACCTCGTTTTTACACCGGTCCACACTGAGGAAAAAACCATGACTCCGACAGAATATCCTGAAACATCACCCGATACAGGGCACAGCCATGACCAGGGACCTTCTCTGCCGTCCGCCACGCAGCAGGAACAACCAGTTGCTTCCAGCAGTAACATTGCTGATGAAACACAGTCATTTACCAGTCACGCCACTGAAAATAACGGCAAAGATGAGCGGCACGCTGATAACGTTCAGGCGCAAACGGAAAGCTCTGTAGTTCAGGACTCCCCTGCAGAATCACCGGCGTCCCCGGAAAGTACAACGGCGTCTGCCCCTGATGAACCCGCTCATCCGGCGGAACCTCCGGAAAAAGTTGTCTCGGTGGCCACAGATAAAGACTGGCGTGAATTTGAAGCCGAACTGTCACAACCGGAAAAAAACGAGTCACAACAGGAATCCGGCACTTCACCTGAAATACCGGCCCCTGCTGCCACCCCCGCATCCCCTGAAGACAGTCCCTCATCTGAAACCATGAATGAATCAGCCGAGCCATCACCTTCCCCTGATGCAGTCAAAGAGGAAATGACCGTGATGACGGAGCCTGATGACAAACAAAGCACCGGAATATCCCCGGATACTCCCCGGGAAGAGGCGGTCAACCATGTAACTGAAGACATTCCCCTTCAGCCAGAGCCGTTCCTTCCTGAGTCAGATGGCCCCGAAGAATACGAAAACTACAGCGCATATCAGGAGCTGATGAACAATGAAAATCCTGAGCATCTGCAGGAAAACAGTGATATGCCGTCGCAACCGGACACAGGCCACGTTCAGGCTGATGAGTCAGAACTTCAGGCCACAACAGATACAGTAGAACCAGCTGTCCGGGATGACCCCACTCCACAGCAACCTGTTCAGAGCACATCATCTTCTGATAATACTTCATCGTTTCTCGACAAAGCGCGTGGCTTTTTTACGCGTAAAAAAACGGATTCACAGGCGCATGAGAACAGTGATCCCACACCCTCACCGGAAACCACGACGACCACACCGGCACCTGACAGTATTGTCTACGCCCCGGAACGCCCTGATGCACCGATATCGCTCAATCTGGACGAAATCATTAAATCGCTGGAAGGTGAAGAACGAGCAGACAGAACCGTCCTGTACAAACTGGATGGCAAACCTGCCTTCATTGACCGGGTAAACCGGCTGGAAATGGTCAACGGAGCCAGCAATGACGATCGCAGTGTTCTGGCTGCACTTGCTGTGGCCACTGATTTTTATGGTGGTGTCATTGAGCTGACGGGCAGTGATGCCTTTAAGCAAAAAGCGATGCAGTTGATCATCGAGCACAACATCAAAGTGCGCATGAAATTCCCGGATCAGCGAGCGGCGCTCGAAAAATTACGCAAGGAAATGGCTGTCGGTAAGGATACTGTTGTCACCCATAAGCCAACACCGGAACTTAACCGGAATACCCCTGAACAACCAGCAGTCCCAGACCCTGGTCAGGAAAAAGAAGCCACACAATCCCCGGCGTCCCCAGTAGCCCCTGAAGCATCAACCGTCAGCACCGTCCCTGCATCATCACCGGCTGAACCTGGCAAAACGGCAGATGCGGCACAAGGTGAAGAACCACCAGGAAAACTTCGCCCGGGAGAGAGCGTGACTGCCGTACTGCACAATTTTGGTCGTGCTGAATATGCACCCGGCAAAGGAGAGAGTTTCTTTGTTGAGCTTAAAAACCGCAGTGGCAGCAAACTCTACTGGGGGGAACAACTGGAAAGTCTGGTCAAAAACCATCAGAAAGGTGACGTGGTGACACTGACACTTCAGAACCGCGAACAATTCATCCTCCCGGGAGAGCAAAAAGCACGTTTCCGGAATAAGTGGTCCATGGAGTCAGTTACCAACGGGATCTCGGTATCACATGATAATCCGGATAAAGGTCAGCGTATTCAGGCGATTCCGGTCGAAACCTTTATGAAAGTGGCTGCGCAAATCAGCCAGGGGTGGCCCGAAGAGATGAAAGCGTTACGTATGCCAGAAAACGTCGGCTCACATCTGTTTATCGGTGAAGACCGACATCCGGTCTCCGCGCCACAGAACGCAAATCAGGTAACAGAAATAACCAGCGCAGCCCCTGACAAGCTGACACCTGTTCTGGGATCAGTGGATAAGGATACGCGTGAACTCAACCTGCTACTTGTCCAGAGTGCCGATGAACATCTGCAGGGTGTGGTCCGGCTGAACGGCACATTGTATCCGGCACTGGCCACCCCATCGGCCGACAACAGTCAGCTGGTTATCAATGCGCTGACCGACAAAGGTTTACGCTTTGCAGGTTATGGTGAAGCGGTAAACCACGATGCTGACAGCACGAATCGCCCCGCACCGGAGCTTATGCAGTTTCATCTGAAAACCCGGGAAGAACCGCTTTTTGCTGCTGTCTACACGCCGGAAAAACAACCTGATGCGTTGTACCGGAACCTGGGCTTCGAGCAGTCATGGCAGCAGTGGTCCAACAGCCAAAAGCCGGAGGACAGGCAGGAAAAAACTCTGCATCAGGATCTCTCCCACAGCCCCGGCCGATGAGCCGGTAAGGAAGCCATATGAACATGCATAAGTCTCTGGTTGCCGTGCTCGGCCTTATCCTGATTTCATCCACGGCAAGTGCTGCAACCTGTCGTGCGGGTAGCGCGGCACAGGCCGGTAGTAATACAGGATATGAGCGAGCACGTGCAGCTGCGGATGCATGGTCACAACGTGAAAACGATGTTTCCTCATCCCTGCAGTCCTGTCTGTCACGAATCAAAAAAATCAGCATAAACCTCCCCCAGTTCCCCAGCCTTGACGACATTCTGTCGCAGCTGGAAAACCAGGTCTGCGACGCGGTCGTGGACAAGGTGAATGAAAAGCTGCCGGGGAATATTGATCCCTGGAAGGACTACAACCTATGACCGAAAATACCGAGCTATCCTCGCCATCACATCCGGCACCTGACCCGGAAATACTGAAGAGCACAATCAGGGCTATGAAGCAGTCAGAACAGCGGGCAAATAATGTCCCTGCGCTGATAAAAGCGCTTTTATGTACGGGCACATGTCTTCTTATCAGTATTACTGGTAACGCCATTCAGTACTGGCACTCAACGAATGTGGAGCGCGAATATTTCGCTACAGACAATGGTCGTCTGGTCAGGCTGGCACCAACAAGTCAGCCAGCATGGAGTCAGAATGATGCAATGGCCTTTGGCAGCCAGGCACTGGCGACCGCATTCAACCTGGATTTTGTGCACTATCGTTCACAGGTCTCCTCCCTGTCTCCGCGTTTTTCTGACGAAGGTTTTGCCGGATATGTGAATGCATTACAGGCATCTAACATTCTGGAGACGATCAAGAAAGAGAAGATGAATCTGACCGCCACGACAGGTGCAGGCGTTCTGGTACGACAGGGACAAATGTCCGACGGCGTATGGTTCTGGACATTCCAGTATCCTGTCCGTATGCGTCTGGTCGGCCAGACAACCAGCAAGCCAGAACAGTCTTTTGTTTTCGAAATCACCATCCAGCGTGTTGACCCCAGACTGAAACCATCCGGTATGGAAATCCGGCAGATGATCTCCCGTAACGCCGGACCGAACTCCTGAGATAAGTAATATGCAATCACGTTATTTACTGAGCACACTGCTCCTGGTGTGCAGCGCCGCCACGTCTGCCGATAACGCAGGATGGCAGAACGCACGCACACCACAAACGACAAATTCTGCCAGCGATCACGTTCAGAACGCCTCCCAAAACACCGGAGGTGTTCCGGCAACACTGGTAAAAGGTGAGCTGCCTGCCCCCGGGCAGGCCAGCCCGCTGGTACAGGATGCGGCAAGGCTTGATTCTGAGCTCTCCGCCGATGAGATTCGCTCACTACGCAGTCTCATGGCGGATAACGAGCGGGCCATCAATGCGCCCATCACCAGTGTTGTACCCCGTATCAGCTCTCTGACAGTTAATCTGTCCCCCGGTGCCAGCCTTCCTCTTGTTCGCACAGCCATGAACAACCTGAGCGTGGTGACATTTACCGATATCAACGGTTCACCATGGCCACAATCCGATCCTCCTTATAACGCGGCACCAAAACTCTTTGATGTGCAGTACAACGGGAACATGGTGACAATCACACCATTGCGGCCATGGGCATCCGGAAACATTTCTGTCTACCTGAAAGATCTGTCGGTACCGGTCATCCTGAACGTAACCAGTGGCGAAACAGATACGCCGTCATCCAGTCAGGAAATGGACAGTCGTCTGGATCTGCGAATACCACGGCAGGGACCAACCAGCCCGGTTGTCTCCATCCCGACGGATAAGATCGCCCTGCATGATGCAACATTACAGGCATTTCTGGATGGTATTCCTCCCCGGGCCCCTTCAGTTAAGAGGCTGAAATTCACAGGTAATGTCCCGGATACAACGATCTGGCAACACGGCGATGACCTTCTGGTTCGTTCCCGGGCGATTTTGCGCGATGAATTTGAACAGACCTTGTCCTCTGCCGACGGAACTCATCTCTGGAAGCTTCCCGTCACCCCACTACTGACTTTCTCTGTGAATGGCCAGTCCGTTCACGTGACACCAGAACTGGAGTAATCATGAGTGCTGAACAGGATGCCGGTAAATCCGGAAAGAAACTGGCTGCCCTGCTTGGACTGGGCAGTATCATCTTATTTGGCGGCGGCTATATCGCGTTTTCCAAACTATCAGGGAGTAACAGCGATATGCAGTCAGCCGTGAACATTAACAGTGCAGCAAGCGGCGGAACGCGCAGCGTTACCGAAACGCCTCACTATCGTGAACTGTTAAGAGCGGATAATGAACGAGGGGCCGCAGCTGCAGCCCGCAATAATCAGACGTTCATTGCCAGTCTTCCACAGGGGCTTGATATTCCGGACACTCCGGAAAAGCAACAACAGCCTGCAGCAAAACCGGAAAACTATGCTCATCGCCAGGCTTCCGGCACACCACAGGAGGATCGAGCAGCCAGTGAAAAACGTATGGAGCGGCTGCAAAAGCTGATTGTAAGAATAAAAGATCAGCATCCTGCCGGTAGTACACCAACCATAGCAACGACTATGTGGAATAAATCTCCGGCAGAAACAACAGGGCAGAATGGTACGCAGCAATTCGCATTACAGAATGCCAGCCTGTCCACGCCTGTAGCAGAAAAAGGGATACAACTGATACCTGCTCTGACCCGTATACCGGCATATATTGATACTGCAGTGGATTCTGATAACCCGTCATCCAAGGTTATCGCAACCATTCCCGCTGGCCCCTGGGCAGGGGCAACGCTGTTCAGTCCGGGAGTCAAACTGGTGGGTAACGGCGTGGAGATCCATTTCGACCGGATGAGCTGGAACGGCATGGACCTTAAGGTCAATGCATATGCACAACGGGAAGACAACCTGATGTCATCCGTGGCCAGCAATGTGAATACACGCTGGTTTAAACATATCATTCTGCCGTCAGTGTTAGGAGGTGTGGGCAGTATTGGCACACTTTATAAAGATGCCAACACGCAGGTTATTCAGGGTAACTATGGCACGGTTACCGGACGCGTGGGAATGCCCAGTGGTGAAGCTGTTGCGGGCGTTATTGCCGGTGGTATGGCGGAAAGAGGAAGTCAGATATTAACCCGCCAGGCAGAAAGTGAGCCCTATAAACAGGTAGAAGTGTATCAGCATGAAGTCGTATCAATTCTGTTTGTTGACCCGGTAATGACAAACGACGCCAGGTCATCTTCCCTTTCCAGTGGCATTTCCCCTTCAGTTAATCGTACATCACAGGCGGAACAACGCTCGCAGGCACGAATGCAGACAGCCATGGAGCAAAGAAAAGCTGTGATGCAACGTCGGTATGATGAACAACCGGAGACACCATAATGAAACCTGAAACAGAAATAGATGAAACCGGCAGCTTCGGTGAACCCGAAGAGAAACCCGCCCCCTTCTGGAAACGTTCCGTCTGGGGGATATCTGTAGCAACATGGGGGCTATGTGCAGTCGTGTTGCTCGCAGCCATATGGTATCTGTTCCTGAGAGCGCCATCGGAAACAGGCATGCCTCCGTTTAATGATGCGGATGCTGGCGTACAGACCTGGCAAACCACACAAGAATCATCACCTTCCGTTCAGTCCACTGAGACTATGACTGTCCGGACAGGAGAAGATATGAGCCAGCTTGCCCGGGATGTAAAAACAGAGCTGGATAACCGCGATGAAAAAATTCAGGCAACACTGAATATGCTTCACGACAGCATTAACAAGCTGGGCGAAGCTATAAAAAAGGATGAAGAATACGCACAGGAAACACGCCGTCAGCTGGATGATATCCGGAGCCGCCTGAACGGAATAATGACACAGAAAAGCGTCACTGAATCCTCTTCCACACCGCATCCAGCAAAGAAAAAAACGTCGTCTGTACTTAACGGAATGAAAATCATGTCGATGGAAACTGGTATGGCCTGGATTCGCTGGCAGGGTAGTACCTGGGCTGTCAGAGAAGGTCAGACGCTGGGCAATGTGGTGATCCAGCGGATTGATCCGACTACCCGGACCATCATCACCAGTGCAGGGACGTTACGCTGATGAACATGGATGCCCTGACCGCCATTGAGAACTTTGCCAGCAGTATTTTCAGTGCCGGAATGGATTTCCTGTTTACCTGGGGAGAATTCATCGGGGTGATCAGCATGATTACCCTGTTTGCCCGCGCCCGTTCAGCCGGTCCGGTAAAAATGTCTCCCGGAAAATTTATTGCGGGGATGTTAACCAGCTGCATGCTCGTATCACTCCCGGCAATGATTAACGCCGGAGGCGTACAAATGGGATTCAGGGCTGACTCATTTGGCCCGATTGCATATGTACAACCTCAGACGTTTGGCGCTGCTGCTGGCGCAGCAAATGCAGTTCTGTCGCTGGCCAAGCTGGCCGGTGTGGGATTTGTCATGAACGGGATATCCATCTGGCGCAAGGCCGGACTCGATGGACATACCGCACTGAGTGCCAGTGAATCCGTCAGTAAGGGAAACGTCAAATTTATTGCCGGCGTCCTGCTGGTCTTTATCGATCGTGTCCTCAATGCCCTGCTGGCAAGCATTGGAATCGTCTTCTGATTTTTTTCACCTTCATATAAACCACTGATATATCCATTTAAGGAGAAACTATGTCACGTATTCGTGTCGTAGCGGCCCGTCTGTACGCCGCATTTATCCACGCACAACTGTTTGTAATGTCATGCCGGAGCAAACTGACTAAGTTCCTGCTGCTCATTCCCATGATGTTGCTGCCCAAAGCCGTTCTTGCCGATGGAGATCTTGCCGATATGGTTCGCAATGTCGAACAAGGTGCCAAAACAGCACAGTCATCATCACTGACTATTGCGCAGTTCATCGGCGTAATTGCGTTTCTCGGGGGCCTGATTGGGCTGAAAAAAGTTGGGAAACAAGGGGGGATGGGACTGGCTGGTTGCATTCTATCTATCGTCATTGGGGCGCTACTTGCCGCCGGACCTGAAATGATGAGTCGCAGCCAGAAACAGTTGGGGATTTCCTCAATTTCCATTGGCTAATCCTGTCCAGGGCACTGGCATTTATCCGGTGCCCTTCCTGTTCGGCAATACAAGGAGGCACATATGTCTGCCTGGAGCCCGGAGCACATAACGTTACGACGAACAGAAAACGGCAATGTGATTGCCCACGACAGTCGGGACGATCAGGAATTCATTTTTGCAGAATGCTGTTCCGATGAAATCGCAAACATCATTCTGGAAGCCGTGAAACGTTACACCAGTACGGAGCCTGCTCATGCAACACAGCATTAAAGACTTGTGGTTGTATCCCTTTCCAGAAATTGATGTGGTTCATACACAGGAGCCACTGTTACCGGAACCGGAATTAACAACGCCCGGTCGATGTATCTGCTGCCGGCAAAACGTCAGGCACCGTTTCAGACTGGATGACTCATGGCCACTCAGACAGCTTACCGACACAATCAGTGACACACGAGTTCGTCTTAATAAGGCCACAGAACATCTGGATAAGTTAAAAAAGCGTGGTGAACCAGTCGCAACCGGCAAAAAGGAAAAGTACAACACGGCAGTAAAAGCCGCTGAACGGGCGCTTGAGCAGGCCCGTCTGTCTGCCAGACGTCTTTCACTCCGCCATGTACAGAAAGCTGAAATCACCAGTACAGAGTCGTTGTCAGAGAAAGAGCAGGAACTGTTTCATGAAGACGGCCCGCCTTACAGCTTATGTGCTTTCTGCCACGCCTGGCATTCACTGAATGGTTATGCCGCAGCACAGGGCGTTATGGTGTGGCTACCCGACCTTCATCCATCCACGGTCGTGGCCCTTAACCGTCGTTCATTACAGGAAGTTTTCAGCAATGATAAGTTCCGGGTCCGGCGGGGACGGGAAGCGCTCTCTGCACTGATGCAAAACAGACTGGCGGTTGAGGATAAATTCCGCAGTTTCCGCCCGGCCGATTTCGCTGACGTTTTTCGTCGCTATCCACCTTCCGGTCGTTCGCCCCTGCGTGAAAAAATGAACGGGATTGCCCTGATTCTGACACCAGATTCATTCATCAAAAAAGAATACGTTGATTGATTTTTCTTCATGCCACTCCAGCGCGGGGTGGCATTAAAAAAATCAAACTGCACAAACCTCCCTCCTGTAAGTCCGGAGTTCCCTCACCTATGAACATAAACCGTTTAATCTTCACTATCGAAGACTGTCTGAACACGCTATCCCGTTTCTCTGTCGCAAGCAGTTTTGTTGAGTATTGCGATTTACGTACTGTAATTGGTCTGGACAGACAGGATCGTGAACGTCGCCCATGGCTGAATTCGCCCTATATTGCAGCCACAAAGCGTGGAGAATATCTCTCTGTCTTTGAAGTCAGCGGTGCTTTCAGGGAAATGGATGAAGCATCCGACCAGACTGGCCCTGGTTCACTGGAATCGCTGATCACCAGCATGAGTGACAGCCTGAATACGGCATATAAAAACAGCGGTCATAAAATCAGCTGCGTTTTCGAGCGTGACCCTGAAATGGGGAAAGAGGAAATCGAAGACATGGTCGCCCCACAAAAACGCTCACTGGCTAATACAGGTATCCAGTTACAGGATGTGGTCGATGAGAAAGTCACAACACTGTCCCCATGGCTGGTCCGGGAGCGTTGCTGGCTGGCGATCTGGAGTGGACCCGACCTTATCAGCAACAGCGATCGCACCGCCCATGATGAGTTTGTCAGAAGACTGGCTGAACGGGTACCGAAAGCACGCTTTGCCCAGTCCCCCTGGCAGTGGACCTTATCTGCACTGAAAATCCGCCACGAAGCTTTTCTTGATAATGTGGAACAGGCACTGAGACATTCATCTGATGGCCTGATTCTCCGGCTTCTGGATATACACGAAGTCGGGCGTGAAATACGTCGTCAGACAGAACGGTACAGCACACCGCGTAACTGGCAACCCCACCTGCCTGAAGATGCCCAGCCAGCAGGATATCGCTGGACTGACGATGAATCCGTACTACATGCTCCTTCATTGCATTTGCAGTTATTCAACACGCAGGTGACCACACAGGGCAACCTGGTTCAGGCGGGCGGACTCTGGCACGGAATGGTATCGATTACTTTACCTCCGCAAAATCTGCAGACGTTTAACGAACTGGTCCGTGCCGTCCCCCGCGCAGTCCCCTGGCGCATCAGAATGGATCTGATGCCCGGCGGGATGAAGGCTCTTAATCTGAAGAAAACGCTTCTGACTTACAGCAGCTTCATTTCTGCCGTTCGTCCAATGTATGAATCCGTTATGACCCTGGCGGCAACGGATGAAAAAGAACCTGTCTGCATAATGACCATCATGGCCTCCACGTGGGGAAAAACACGTGAAATATGCGCACGAAACCAGGCCATTCTGAAATCGGCCATTGAAGGCTGGGGCGTATGTGGCACCACGACAACATTTGGCGATCCCCGACGCGCCTGGGTGAATACCATTCTCGCGGCGTCCGGAGGCTCCGGCCCGGTTCCCCTGTATCCCCCGTTATCACATGCCATCTCGCTTTTCCCGCTTAACAGAGCAGGCTCTGTCTGGCGAGGCAAAGGGAACCTGATGTTACATACAGAAGACCGTTCCGCATTTGAGGTTGGTCTGGCGTCATCCCAACAAAATAAACATACAGAACTGGCACCAGGCGATCCGGGACTGGGTAAATCAGTTCTGATTAATACGTTGTCGGAAATACAGATATCATCTGCTCAGAAAAACCTGCCCTTCATTGCCTATATCGATAAGGGATACAGTGCTCAGGGACTGGTTCAGCTTATTCGCGACAGTCTTCCTCCGGAAAGAAAAGACGAAGCTGTCGGTATTATTCTGAGCAATGATCCGGACTACACCCGTAACCTTTTTGACGTGATGTACGGCGCTAAAAAGCCTATTACGCCGGAAAAGAATTTCATGTCATCGGTGCTGTGTGCTCTCTGTGTCGATACCGGTACCGGTCAACCCTGTAACCCCGGAGACACCCGACAAATTATCAACCAGCTTATCGAGCTGGCTTTTAAAGAGTACGGTGAAAATAATCCGCGACTTTATCGCGCCTCAACGGAAGAACTGGTGGATTCAGCACTGCAGGACTCGGGACTGTATGAAAAACATGATGCAGCCTGGTGGGCCAGATCAACCTGGTTCGAAGTCCGGGATATGCTCCACAATGCCGGGTATATCATGGCGGCTCAGCGGGCACATTATCAGGCAATGCCCCAGCTTCCCGAAGTGTCCTCGATGCTGGGCCATACCAGTCTCAGGGATGTTTTCGGTACTGTTCAGCGTGATGGTTCAAACGAACTTCTGCTGGACTACATCCGCCGCGCTCTCGAGCAGGGACATAACGACTACCCCATGATATCCGGGTATACCCGGTTTATGATCAACCCGGAAACCCGGGTCATCGCTGTCGATCTGAATAATGTTGCCGGTGACAAAACGCCTGCAGGCAGGCTTAAAACCGGCATCATGTACCTGCTTGCAGGTCAGATCGCCGGTGGTGACTTCACCCTGCCACAATACAGGGATGAAGTGTTAAAGCAACTTCCACGGGAATACCATGAAATCGCTCTTAAACGTATTAACCAACTTGATCAGGAGGTTAAGACAAAAGTTTATGATGAACTGCATAACGCCCGGGGCATTGACTTCATCTGGGAAAATCTGGATACCCAGGAGCGTGAGCAACGCAAGTTTGCTATCCGCACGGTTCTGAGTACGCAGTATCTGAGGGACTACCCGGAAAGCGTTCTTAAGTCAGCAAATACTCTCTGGTTACTGCGCTACAAACCCGAAGATATCCCCGTACTGAGGGATAACTTCAACGTTCCTGAATTTATGCTGAAACGCTTCCTGAAAATGCCGGAAGGCCCGGCACCAGATGGTAGTGGTGTTCCTGTTCTGGGAGTATTCAGGGTAAAAAGTGGCACGCTTGCGAGAATACTCAAATTTACCGTCGGTCCACTGGAGCTATGGGCGCTGAACTCATCGCCAAAAGACAGTGCCCTGCGTAAAACACTGACAAATAAGTTAGGTTCAGTTCGGGCACGTAAGATTCTGGCCGAAAACTTCCCCAGAGGTTCTGCAACGTCATTAATTGAGCACCGGGCGGGCCAACATAACAGTGACAATGTTATTGAAGAACTGGCCTCGGAGCTCATCCGAAAACAGGGATACAGTCTCTGATGTGTACAATTCATATCACCCCACGCTGCCGGAGACCTGCCAGAGGGCAGGTATTTCTTAAAAAACTTGAGGTAAAAGGTGACAGTTTCTCATTCACTCTGCCGTCACGTGTCTTCAGGTTACATCCGGCCCCCAATCCCAGAGTGATATACGCCTCGGATGCCAGAACACAGGGAAAGGTTACAGGCATGCGGTTGTTGTTGCCGTCCAGCACAGATGAGCTGATAACAACGGCAATATGGCAGGTTTCTGTCCCGGATGAAGCACCATTCGACGTTCAGCATGTCATCCAGTGGATACTCCCTTCACCGCTGGCTTCGCTGATGTCCGATGACACCTGGTTATGGCCATCTGTTCCCGGAACGCCGGCACTGAGTGCCGGTGACTGGCCTGTTATGGATACTGACCCTTCCACCTTACGGCGCGTCAGACGTCGTTCTTTCAGCATCATCGATAACCGGAACAGGAAAGGTTATATCACCAGGCGATATCAGTGTTTCCCACTGGCCCCACTACCTGAAGACAGAAAATACGACAGCCTTCCTGACCTTGTGCTCCACCCCGAGCAGGAGACAATAAAATGCAAAGAAAAACATTACTCGCAGCCCTTATAGCTATCCTGAATGGAACGGCATACCAGGCTCATGCTTATTCAGTCACCGTCGTCGCCAGCCGTCCCGTTGAACAGCAGGTCGTCCCCAGAATGGAGGCCATCAAAGGTGTGCTGAGTGACATACTGAGTACCCAGACAGCCACGGGTACCGCTATCAATCAGAACTCTGAAAAGCTGGCAAGTGTCATTGCCCAGAACGGACAGGCGACACGTCAGCAGATGATTTTCAGTAATGAAACTCAGCGCCTCGAGGAGGCACGGAAAAGCTTCACCGTGCCAGACTCCATCTGCAGTGAATCCGCATCAGGGATTGCAACAGAAAGCAAAAGTGCCTCAGCATCCGCAGCCTCAAAACTCAGTAAAGGTGGCGGTGTGAGCAACCGTAGCATCCGCGACCGTCTGGCCAGCGCAGCAAACTCTCCCGTGCGGGAAGCTTATGATGGCGCGGCCATACACGCCAGTTACTGTACAGAAGCAGAATATGCACGTTTTGGAGAAACCGCCGTTTGTCCTTCTGTGGGCGAAATACCAGGTGGAGACAGTCAGGTACGCTCGATTTACCACGGCGCAGGTACAGCGGACACACCTGCGGCACTGACATGGGATCAGAAGCAAATAGATGCAGCGACTGCTTACATGAAAAACACTTCCCGCCCCTCTGCCGGTCGTGCTCTGGGTAAAGGAGAAGTAAATACCCAGAGTGGGCGAACCTACGTCGGACTCCAGAACGAATACAACGGCATCATTGATTCTGCGTCGAATCCCCAACTGACGCTGATTGCTGACAGCACGCCTGATGAAACCACACGTAAAGCACTGGCTGAAACACTGCGGTCAGACTCAGCGGCCGCTTACTTCGACCAGGTGGCTTCACCAGAAGCAAAAGCACGGGGATATATGAGTACCCGTGAGTTTGAAGCTTTTGAGGCTGGCCGGCGCTACGCCAACACAGCATACCTGGTGGATTTACAGGAAATGCAGGGAGATAACCTGCTCCGTGAACTGGTAAGAATCACTGCGCAAATGAACTGGCAGCTGAACGACCTGAAAGAACAGATCCGCCAGGGTAATGTCATCTCTGGACAGCAACTGGCTCTGACAGCCCGCCAGTATTATGAAAAACAACTCGGTAGCCTTGAGAAAACAATCAATCAGGCAAACGCACGTTGAAAGCTGACGTCAGAACAGGACTGAAAAAATGAATAAGTTACCGGAAAATTCAGACCAGACGAAAAACGTCAAAAAATCACCATCCATAACCCGCATAGCCACCCGGGGAATTATTAACATTTTTGTTCCTCTGATGGAGACTCGCCTGATAACGAATTCTGTACAGCACATGCTGGAACAACAAAAACGCAGGCTGGACAGATTTCGTCAGGTAAATAATAAAAAGGCGCAACTCCACCTCACGTGGGAAGAAGCTCTGCAGGCCAGCCATATGTCAGTAGACGATCTGGATCGTCGTTTCCGCCGGCGCAGAACAGTATGGCGATTCTGTTGCTGGAGTCTGCTGGCCATCGCTTTGTTTCTCAGTGGTATGCTCTTTGCCGCCTCTTCATTACCTCTTACGACTCTGGTACGCGCCATCAGCACTCTTGTGTTGATACTGTCAGGCGTCGCTCTTTGTGCTTCCAGAGCACTGATTGTTACATACCGCCTCTGGCAGTTGCATGAACGAAAAGTCAGCGAACCCGAGCAGGGGACTTTCCGTGATTTTCTGAACGACCGCAATGGCTGGCGCAATGCCACATTAATTGCCGTAACCAGTAAACAATACTGATCACGTCCAGATGCCAGTACCACTGGCATGTCGCCATCCCCCTTAATTAAATCCTGTGTGGCCTTTGCCCATACGCAATTCTATTCCGGAGTTACTGTGAAAATTTTACTTCGCGCACTCTGTGCAGGCCTTGCTATATCCTCACTGCCGGCAATGGCTTCAGTGACCTATCAGGATATTGTGTCTGCCGCAACCAATCCTGACGATCTGTCCCGTCAGGCGCTGGTCACGATATTCGGTGATGTGGTCACCAATCCACTGTCAACCAGCGCCCCCACCCTAATCGGAAGCATGTTCGGGGCGTTCAACAGTATCATCGCCGTACTTGCCGTTGTCTGGTTTATGTTCATTGGTATCCGTCATGTTGTGCGTTCGGGGCATCAGGGACAGGTATTCAGCACCGGACGCGATGTCGTCGGCACACTGAGTGTCGTTGCAGGTTTTCTGATGATCGTTCCAACCGGAAATGGCTGGAGTCTCGCTCAGCTCATTATGTTATGGGGCGCATCGATAATGGGGGTTGGGTCCGCCAATGTGATGGTTCAACTTGCCGCTGATAATATCGCAAATGGTTATTCAATGACTGTACAGCCAGTTCAGGCATCCACACGAACAGCAGCGCGTGGCATTTTTGAAATGGAACTGTGTAAGTATGCGGTTAACGCAGGACTAAATGATTTTAATCAGACGGCCAAATCCTCGACTTCACTGATGACAGAATCAGCTAAAACCGCCAGTGGTAATTACACTGTCACGGTATCCAATGGCAGCGGTATCTGTGGTACAGCCAGCCTGTCAGTAGAAGGAAACGGAACAACAGATCAGTCGACGATTGGAAAATTCTTTAATCCCTTCAGTAAAAACGAATACAGCGGTGTTATCTCAGCACAACGTGCAGCCATGGATAATATGATTAGCGACATGGACAACGCTGCCAGTGAGTTTGTGACAACATTTCTGGAAAAAAGAAATTCTGGCAACGGAACACTGCCGGATATCGAGACACGGATTCAGAGAGCAGCCGACGAGTATGAGCGTGCTGTACAAAAATCGCTACCTATTGATAACGGAGAACAATCCAGGAAAGAAGCTCTCAAGTCTTATCTCACAACCTATGGATGGGTAACGCTTGGCGCGTGGTATCAGACCTTTGCCACTGCTAACCAGCGTCTGGCAGAGCTGGCTGACAGAGCTCCAGCTGTAACTTCAATGTCATCACTTGGGGAAGTTGGTGATACTGACTTATTCAGTGCAGTCATGAGTGCCTACAGGACGCAACTGCAGAATACCACCTATACACCACCTCTGGGCACTGTTACATCAGCCAATGAGCAACGAATGGCTAATGCGCAAGATCCAAACGCTGCAATATCTGCAATATTAGGCAGAAACATGGTGTATTACACAAATCTTATTGCAACAGAAATAAGTGGTTCTGGCACCACCAGTAATCAAGTCAACCCTCTGATAAAAATGAAAAATATCGGAGATATAACAATGGTCAGCACTGAAGGACTCTGGACTATATATACAACGGCCAGAGTTGTCGTTGCCGGTGGCAAAGATTCAATTCTTGTAAAATTCTTTAACTCACTAACAGGTGCCGCTTCGATGCTTACCGCGCTGTTTGAAGCACTTGCACCACCTGTTTATTTTCTTTTGTTCCTGATGTTCTGCGCTGGATTTTCCTTATCAATTTACCTGCCATTCATTCCGTTTATTTTCTGGATGACAGGCATCGGGAACTGGATAGTCAGCGTATTAATAGGATGTACCGCCGGGCCGCTGTGGGCTGCAACACATCTCGGGACATCAGAAGACAGAGGAAGTCGGGCAGCCTACGGTTATATATACTTAATTGATAGTATGATAAGGCCGCCCATCATGGTCTTTGGTTTTTTCTTTGCTTCTGTAGCCATCATCGCCGTAGGCACAATACTGAATGCATTATTTGGCGCTGCCCTGGTTAACGTACAGTTCAATTCGCTGACCGGTATTTTCAGTCTTGCTGGTTTCCTGCTGATATACGCCAGAATTTGTACAACCACTGTAGCTGCCATATTTGCTCTTCAGGCCTACCTACCTGATCATGTTATTAACTTCCTGGGGGGACGTGATGGAGTCAACACGCTTGGCAGCATGGCAAATTCTGTTAAAGAAATATTTATTGGAGGAAATCGCAATATCCGACATGCTCCCGGAATGAAAAATGAACACCTTAAAGATTTAACAAAAGGGAAAGACGAGAAAGATGGAATAAAAGGATAATACAATATAAATGTTGCACTACCTCCCCATCGGCATTAAAATAATAAATAGTACGAGGGGAGGCATTATATGAAAGCTAAAAAAGAAACAATAGACAGATTTCCAACCTGGTGGCTATTTTATTATGTATTAAGGAAAGCTTATTTCTTTCTTGGCATTCCTTTTTTCCTGTTTTGTGGTGTTATGTCTATCACTGGATTGATAATAGACCCATATTACGGGAAAGACATTAATGCTTATTTCTACATATTGTTATGGTGGTTCTTATTACTTGCGCCAGGTATATGGATGTATTCACGTGCAAAAACAAGGAGAGAAAAGATAAGAAAAGTTGTACAAACAATAAAAGAGTCAGGCTTCTACTCTCCAGAGAAGGGATATGAAGGATTATCTTTAACTCAGGGAGCTTATTTCGGTATTGACCTTAAAAATGGCACAATGTTGTATGTCCGTATCTATCCAGGCAACATTATGGATGTTATCGGTTTTGACATTCATAATTTCACTCGTACTGTAACAGACGACAAAACACTGGAAATTCATACGAAATACATCAATCTGCCAATGGTTCCTGTTCCATCATGGTGTACTCATCCAGAAACCGCATCAAACACCATGCACGCAATGGCAAGTCGAGGATATGATTACCCTGTCGACTTTCCTCGCCTGATTCAGGAAAAGCGTAAGGAGTGGGAGCAGATTGCAGGCATGCCTGTAGCCGAAGTATTTTAAGATACCCCCCCATAAAAGCCGGTTCAAATGAGCCGGCTTTTGTTTGCAACAACACATAGCTTATGCCGTATTAAATAAACCCAAGGACCTATTTATGGCAAAAACAAAACAGGAATGGTTATATCAGTTACGTCGCTGTTCCAGCTTAAAGACACTTGAGAAAATTATTGCTAAAAACCAGGGCACTTTGGCCTCAGATAAAATAGAAGCATTCAACTCTGCAGTTGATCATCGCCTTGCGGAACTGACAATGAACAAATTGTACGACAAAGTACCGGCTTCTGTCTGGAAGTACGTAAAATAACGCCAACAAAAAGAGCAGGAAATTCCACCCCTGCTCTTATTCATGAATAAACATATCCAATATATTCCAATGCGAAGAAATAATCTCCGTAGAATCCCCCATGAGAAAAATATCATATGGGAGAAAATCGCAATTATCACAGCCAGTGCATTCATTATTTTCGCAAAATGATAATACAATATAAATATTGCACCACCTCCCCATCGGCATTAAAATAATAGATAGTACGAGGGGAGGTATTATATGAAAGCTAAAAAAGAGACAACAGACAGATTTCCAACCTGGTGGCTATTTTATTATGTATTAAGGAAAGCTTATTTCTTTCTTGGCATACCTTTTTTTCTAGGCTGCGCATTAGGCTTTACCGAAATGCTATGTTCTGATCGTTATTTCGGAAATAAGGCCGAAGATTATGTTGTCACTTTTGGTAGCTGGTTCTTATTACTTGCACCAGGTATATGGATGTATTCACGTGCAAAAACAAGGAGAGAAAAGATAAGAAAAGTTGTACAAACAATAAAAGAGTCAGGCTTCTACTCTCCAGAGAAGGGGTATGAAGGATTATCTTTAACTCAGGGAGCTTATTTTGGTATTGACCTTAAAAATGGCACAATGTTGTATGTCCGTATCTATCCAGGCAACATTATGGATGTTATCGGTTTTGACATTCATAATTTCACTCGTACTGTAACAGACGACAAAACATTGGAAATTCATACGAAATACATCAATCTGCCAATGGTTCCTATTCCATCATGGTGTACTCATCCAGAAACCGCATCAAACACCATGCACGCTATGGCAAGTCGAGGATATGATTACCCTGTCGACTTTCCTCGTCTGATTCAGGAAAAGCGTAAGGAGTGGGAGCAGATTGCAGGCGTGCCTGTAGCCGAAGTATTTTAAGATAAGCTCCCCCCATAACAGCCGGTTCAAATGAGCCGGCTTTTGTTCATTACAACAGATAACTTATGCCGTTACCGATAAATTCGACCAAGTGCTTTAATCGCAGCAATTTTTATTTCCATATCATCACTTTGACTCAATCTATGTAATTCACGCGTAATGTTCTCCGCCTGACATCGGCCTTCACCTAATGCATAGATCGCAGCAAGTGTAACGTCTTTTGATTTACTCTTCATCATTTCAAACAAGAAAGTATTAGCTATCGCAGGAGGCATGCTCATAATCAATCCTCTTCATGAAATAAACAATGGCACTCACTTACAAACAGGAGTCCACTATCGCAAGCGACTCAACTTAGTAATTGGATTTGCCCCTATATTTCCAGACACCTGTTATCACTTAACCCATTACTGGCCTGCTGCCGCAGATATTCCCGTGGCGAGCGATAACCCAGTGCACTATGCGGATGCCATTCGTTATAATGCTCGAACGCCTCTGCAAGGTTCTTTGCTGCCGTTAACCCGTCTGGTTTAGGCATGATACTGATGTAGTCACGCTTTATCGTTTTCACGAAGCTCTCTGCTATGCCGTTACTCTCCGGACTCCGCACCGCCGTGTTCTTCGGTTCAAGCCCCAACATCCGGGCAAACTGCCGTGTTTCATTAGCCCGGTAGCATGAACCATTATCCATCAGCCACTCTACTGGAGACGCCGGAAGCTCGTTGCCGAAGCGGCGTTCCACCGCTCCCAGCATGACGTCCTGTACTGTTTCACTGTCGAAGCCGCCCGTAGTGACTGCCCAGTGCAGTGCCTCACGGTCACAGCAGTCCAGCGCGAACGTGACTCGCAGTTTTTCTCCGTTATCACAGCGGAACTCGAACCCGTCAGAGCACCATCGTTGATTGCTTTCTTTCACGGCCACTTTGCCAGTATGTGCCCGTTTCGATGGCGGTACAGCGGTTTTTCGCTCAAGCAACAGCGCATTCTGTCGCATGATCCGGTAAACACGTTTGGCATTGATCGCAGGCATACCATCAAGTTCGGCCTGTCTGCGAAGCAGCGCCCATACCCGACGATAACCATACGTGGGCAGCTCTCCGATAACATGGTGTATACGGAGAAGCACATCCGTATCATCTGAGTGACGGCTGCGGCGACCATCTTTCCAGTCATCGGTTCGTCTGAGAATTACGTGCAACTGCGCACGCGACACCCGGAGACAACGGCTGACTAAGCTTACTCCCCATCCCCGGGCAATAAGGGCGCGTGCGCTATCCACTTTTTTGCACGCCCGTATTCAACGGCTTCTTTAAGGAGTTCATTTTCCATCGTTTTTTTGCCGAGCAGGCGCTGGAGTTCTTTAATCTGCTTCATGGCAGCAGCAAGTTCAGAGGCAGGAACGACCTGCTCTCCTGCGGCCACAGCAGTAAGACTTCCCTCCTGGTATTGCTTGCGCCAGAGAAATAACTGGCTGGCTGCCACACCGTGTTGCCGGGCAACAAGGGAGACCGTCATTCCCGGTTCAAAACTCTGCTGAACAATAGCGATCTTTTCCTGTGTAGTACGCCGTCTGCGTTTCTCCGGTCCTAAGACATCAATCATCTGCTCTCCAATGACTAGTCTAAAAACTAGTATTAAGACTATCACTTATTTAAGTGATATTGGTTGTCTGGAGATTCAGGGGGCCAGTCTAGTAATATCTCTCAATTTGAATGAAAAAACCAGATGGCATGTGACAGGGAACCGTCCGCATGATGTCCGTGACCATTTAACCCCATAAGCTGATAAAACATGAATACCGGTATCTCAATGCGAAGAAATAATCTCCGTAGAATCCCCCATGAGAAAAATATCATATGGGAGAAAATCGCAATTATCACAGCCAGTGCATTCATTATTTTCGCTGTGCTCTGGCATTAATTATTTTCAACACAAAAAGGAAAAAACAATGAATCTGGTAGACGCCTTTGTCAAAAAAGTAATATCCGGGCCATATGAAGAATATGGAAAATGGTGGATAGATGTCGAATACATTTCATGGGGCGTTCCCGGGAAAACAAGACTGATGTTTGAGTCAAAGGAGCAGGCACTGGAAGTTAAAGAAGGGTACAAATTTTTAACGTGAGATCTCTTTTTGTTAAAGGGCAGGAAGCGGTAACTCCCTGCCCTTAGTTACGTTTCCAGGCTTATCAGTCGATAAGTTCCCGGATCAGTTCCAGAACAGCAATCAGCGCGTTTGCAACGGCAACTACTGCCCTGAGAACGATGATTAACAGATTAATCATCCGCTTCTCCATCACTGGAGAAAGAACCCCGTTGTTCGCTCTTACACTGCCTGTCACAACGGTTTCTATAGTGTCAGTTATAGACAGTTCTTCTCCGACCAGAGCACCAAAACCAGCACCACCTGATGTTTTGGCCAGGACTTGTAACCTGTTCTTCCCGCTGAACAATATGCCGGACAGAACATGCCTCAGAGCTGACATGCCGAGTATACACTTATCCAGTACTTGCAGAAATATAATTCCAGACGTACTATCTACAGGTCAGTTATAGACAGTTCTTTTCCGACCAGAGCCACCAACTCTGTAGCGGAACAGTAAAAAAGCCGACCTCACCAGTCGGTTTTTTTACGTCTGTTGTTTCTCAAAATCCGCCCGACATGCCCGTCACACCGGGGAAACTCATGCTCTGAATCAGAACCAACCATCTCAACTTTGCCGTCTTCTGAAAAACTGGCACATTCAGTTCGATAACTACCCATAAATACAGAGAGAAAATCCGATGTCAGAAAAGTGGAGTAAAGAATTCGACTCTTGCTTTCAGGTGGGGAGCATAGAAGAAATTGCCGATGCTCTCGAGAAACGCAGCGGAAGCGAGGAAAACGCGTTAGCCATGCTGGCAATGACAGCCTTCACACTCATGACCCGACGTGGTATCTGCGAAATGCAGAACGTGGCCCCCGATGGCAAAGGCATTCGGCTGGAGCTAATCGGCTTCAGGGAAAATGAAACAATACCGGATACGCTTCATTGAAGAAGAAAGGGCGCAATGAGGTCAGCCTTCGCAACAAAGCGGCGGCAGAAAACCTGCCGCCGTGTTGCCCGTTAACGTTTAACTTCGTAGGCTAACGTTGCCACAAGCACTGTGTTTCCCTGCTGGAGCCGGAGTCCGCAAAGCGAATCCCTCACAATCCAGACAAAACACAGAATCGTCACACAGACGACGATTAACATCATTAAAAACGTTCGCTGTGGCATCATAGCCCCTCCATTGCCTTCCGGCGGTTATCGGGCTACTATAATGTTGTTGAGGCATTACAGTAGAGCCCTTGGTTGATTGATAAAAAAATCTCCAGGGGCTTTCTGCTGTATACCGTCCACAAAACGCTTTCGGCATACAGCCTCAAGCGCCCGCAGCTATTCTGACTTTTTTCGAACTCCGCAACAATCCTTTTGTTTTCCTGACGTTATTTCACACCTGTCGACAGGGGCTTCTGCCCGCCTGCCGCCAGTCCCACACATCCTTTCTTTCAGTATCAGGGCATCTTATGAGACTTTTCATCGCCGAAAAGCCTCAGGTGGCAATGGCCATCGCTGAGGCACTCTCCGATATCAACAGCACGCCTGTTTCCAGAAAAGACGGCTACATCCTCTGCGGGAAGGATGCCATCACCTGGTGTCTCGGACATCTTCTGCAGCTTCAGGAGCCGGAGACCATCAATCCTGACTGGGCAATCTGGAAAGCAGAAGACCTGCCCATCTGGCTGTGGCCTCCCCGTTACTGCCCGAGAACGCGCCGGGAGCCAGGCAAGCCCCCAGCCGAAGACCCCGCTGTACTCAGGCAACTGAACGTGATCTCTTCCCTTGCCCGACAGGCCTCACGTATCGTGCATGCCGGAGACCCGGATGACGAGGGGCAGTTGCTTGTCGAGGAAGTTCTGGTCTGGATCGGGAATCAGTTGCCGGTGGACCGTATCCTGATTAACGACATCACGCTGGCCACCGTAAAAAAAGCGCTGTCAGACATCCGCGACAACCGCCAGTTCTGGCCACTCTACCAGCGTGCACTGGCACGCAGTGTGGGCGACCAGATGTTTGGTTTTAACATGACCCGGGCCTGTACCGTGGCGGCCCGCGCACGTTACCCGGAAATGCGCGGCGTGCTTCCGGTGGGCAGGGTTCAGACTCCCACGCTCGGGCTGGTCGTTAACCGCTGGCTGGCCGTCAAAAACCATCAGGAAGCCTGGTATTTCACCGTGGATGCCGCATTCTCTGGCGCGGAACACGCGATCGAAGCCCGGATGCAGGTGCCGGAAGATGCCCCCTGCGATGAGAAAAAGCGTATCAGTGACGAGGGCTGGGCAACCCGCTGCGCGCAGTCACTGACAAAACAGCCTGCCGTGGTGGAAAGCGTCAGGACAGGCACCGAGGTAAGTAATCCGCCGCTGCCACTGACGCTGCTGGATCTGCAGCGCCTCATGGCCCGTCAGCACGGCATCGATGGCCAGACCACGCTGGCCATCACACAGTCCCTGCGCGACAACTGGAAAGCCATCACCTACAACCGCAGCGACTGCCCGTACCTTTCTGATGATCAGTATGCGGAATCCCCCGCACTGCTTGACACACTGCAGCGCACGGGCTGCTGGCATAACCTGCCGCTGGACCCGTCACGCAAATCTGCCGCTTTCAACACTGCAAAGGTGGGGGCACATACCGCTATCATACCCACGACGTCGCTCCCCGATCTGAGCAGACTGAATGACCAGGAGCGCCTCGTCTGGCAGACCATTGCGGAATACTTCCTAGTGCAGTTCATGCAGCCCCGCCAGCGGGAGGTGGTGACCGTAACGCTGACCTGCCGGGGACAACGTTTCGTGGTCCGTGCCCGACGCCTGCTGGAGCCGGGATACACCTCGCTGCTGAAAGCCTCCCGACAGGAAGATACGGAGCAGGATGAACAGGGCACACTGGCCGGGGATAACACGGCCTGGCTGAAACGTCTGGTACCGGGACAACAGCTGCAGTGTGTCTCCGCCACGGCAGTCCGCCACAAAACCACACCGCCGCCCCTGTTCACCGAAGACACGCTGCTGGCAGCGATGGCACGCATTGCTGACTTCGTCACCGATGAACGGGTCCGGGCGCTGTTGCGCCAGAAGGATGAAGACAAGGAAAAAGAGAACGGCGGTATTGGAACAGCCGCCACGCGGGCCGGCCATATCCAGATTCTCAGGCGTCGCGGCCTCATCACAGAGATGAAAGGCAAACTCATTCCCACCGAAAACGGCATCGCCCTTATCCGCAGCCTGCCGCCCACCATCACCCGCCCGGACCTCACGGCGCTCTGGGTCGAACGCCAGAATGCCATCATCGATGGCAGGATGACCGTGGAGCAGTTTGCTGAAAAGCTGCACGAGGAACTGAAAGTGCTGGTTGTCCGGGCTGCAGATATCAACGGAATAAAACCAGGCGGTGACCAGGCAGTCAGCCTGCCCTGCCCCGCTTGTCGTAAACCGCTCCGCTTCTGGAAGGACAACGTCAGCTGTTCAGCCCGGTGCGGGTTCCGCCTGTCAAGGACGCTGCTCGGCAAGGAGCTGACCATGCATCAACTGACCACGCTGCTGACCACAGGACGCTCCCCGTTAATCAGGGGTTTTAAAGGGAAAAATGACAAAACTTTTGATGCGTATCTGGTGTTCCGGGATATCAGGAAAGGCGATATCGGCTTTGTGTTCCCGGAGAGAAAGAAAAAACGTTAAGGAAACGACATCATCATGAGTACGTCCACAAACAGTGTGCAACAGGGTGAGCAGGGACTTGCCCTGGTTGCCATGATCATCATTTCGATCATTCTCTTTCTGGTTGTCTGGCTGAAAGGCACGGTATATGCCACCTGTGCGTTTCTGCACAGCTGCTGGGGCATTCTGCTGGCACTCCCCCGGGATTTCGCCCTGCACAGGCTGGCAGCAGAGAAGTACAACCTGCTCGCAGAAACGGCCGCACGCGCTGACAGTATCACCGCCTCCGAATGGCTGGACGTGATGGCAGACACCGTCACGATACTTTATGCCGTGCTGTTCCCGCTGGGGCTGCTGCTGTTATATCTCTGGTGGGGACATCCGTCCCAGAACCGGTTCAGCCGCAGACGCGTCAGCATCACCACACTGCCACACATGCTCGCTCCCCTGTCACCGGCCCTGCAGTACATCCTCGCCCGCAGTAACGGCCGGAAACGGCTTCTGCTGGACCTGCCGTCCCCGACAAACCGCCTGGCACAGACACCCCAGGCCTTTGTTAAAAAGTACAGACTGGTTTCCGGCAGAATTCTGGATGAAAGGAAGACGGCAGACTGTTTCATGAAACAGGCCGGTCCGGCGCTGACGGGGTGGAAAAGTCTGTGGCCACATCACCGTGCTTTATTTACCGTCTTCGGACTGCAGTTTTTTCTGCAGGACCGCCCCGCCGCAGAAGCCCTGCTGGACAAACTGAACATCTCCGCCGCCACGGCCCGGAAAACGGGGGCTTACCGGAAATGCCGGCATCCACTGCCGGACTGGTCACTGGCAACACAGGATTTCATGCGCGTGGCACGCCATCCTGCGGCACGCCGGTGGCTGAAAGAGCACCGTTTTGTACGCAGTGGTCTGGTCTGGCTGTATGCCCATGACCTTCGCCTGAATTCGCCCCGCTGGTACTGGCTGAAAGAGCTCGAGCGGCCACTGTGGTATGCCCTGCACAGGGCAAACAGCAGCAAAGGGTTCATTGAGGGGGCGGGTATTGTGGCCATCGCCAGAAACGAAGGGCTGGCGAAAAGTCTGCACCTTCCGGTTCCGGAGCCTGACGTCAGCATGGCGGTCCGGGGACTCCGGGCAGACCTTATCGCCTGTGGCCTGTTGTGGGAGGAAGAATCCGCCCCGCCCGTACAACAGGAAACACACAACGCCGGCTGGGAATGCCCGGAGCTGTGACCTGCATCCCCCGTGCCCCGCACGGGGAAATTCACGTCTTTTATTTAATCCATCACCACATAACGGATATCACCATGTTTCAGAACGATATTTTTGACGAAGACCAGAACAGCACCTGGCATGCAGAATCCACTGACAACTATTTCATCGTCACGGAACGCTACAGCGACAACACGGAAAGGGTGGCACTGGTACTGAAAAAGGACATAACACACCTGTACTCCCCGACGGACGCGAGCGGCATCAGACTCTCTTACAGTAAATGGAGCGGTGATGAGCTGACTTTAATGCCCGACCTGTCGCCGGAAAAAGCACGCAGAGTGGTTGATGCCATTGCGGATGAAATCCGCCGCAGGGAGAGTACCCCGGTCATACTTCACCCGCTAAACAACATAAAGGCTGAACGCAGTATCACCCGGTTCGCCCGGCGAATTGTTCCCGTGGTCGGCGGCATACTCCTCACAGCCGGACTGGTGTGGATGATATCGGGCCGGGGCGGTTCATTCACCGCCGGTGAGCATATCTACCGTACAGATATGACGCCACAGTATGTCGGGGAGGACAAGCCGGAGCCGGTGCACCGCGTTAATGAACTCCCCCTTCGCCAGGTGGTCAGTTCTGCGGTGGCAACCCGTGACGCCGCCACACAGCATATCCGTGACCGTTTGCCGGCGACACCTGATGCCTTGACTCAGCCACAGCCGTCTGCAGAAAGGGCTGCCCCTCCGGACACATCGACACAACCGGCGTCAGGCGAACAGCGTCTGGCGGAAAACCTGAAACGCGCGGATGAACGCAACATTTTCACGGTTCCGCTCTCTGAAGGACATGAGCGGACGCTTTATGTCTTCTCAGACCCGTCATGTCCGCACTGCCGTGATATCGAACCTGTGCTGGAACGTCTTTCTGGCAGTTTCAACATTCGCATATTCCCGGTGTCCGTGATTGGCGGAGAAAAATCGGCCAGCCAAGCGCAGAAAGTGCTGTGCGAATCCGATGCCACTGCCCGCCGCAGCGCCTGGAAGGCACTGTTCAGCCCGGGCGAGGGCATGCTGTTTCCGGTGAAAACGGAGAGCGGGGACACGAAAGCAGCATCAGACTGTGAGCTGGCCGCCCGCGCCGTCAGCGTAAATGACAAGGCATTCCGGGCATATCAGTTTGCCGGAACACCGTGGGTGCTCAGTGACCGTGGTCAGGTCGTCCCACAGGAGTTACTGAACAACGCAACAGAAGTCGCTCTCTGGCTGAAGCTGAACGACAACACCGCTGACGCTGAACAATAGAAACTGCTTCGCAGACACTAACGCTGTCCGGTGCATATCAGACAGCGTATTGGCGCTCTTCACATCCAGAAAAACGGGTATCTACTGCACACTTGATAACCGATAGTCATACAGTCCATCTCCTTTAATCGGAGTTGGCTCTTTCCCTGGCCGTATACGGCGAACAGATTCTCGTATTACCAGTTTCCCATACAAAAGTAATGCACCAACAGTTGCATCAGGACGTACAAGTCTTTGTTGTAACATATGTACCGCTTCAGTACCCAGTTCATCGCGAGGTACATGTACTGCCGTAAGTGGCACATCTTCTATTGCAGCCAGATTAAACCCATCAATACTCATTACGGACACATCTTGTGGCACTCGTATATTACGTTTTTTTAAAGCGTTAATTATACCTGCAGCAATGAAGTCCCCACCTGCCAGAAAAGCAGTCGGTAGCATACTTTTCTCTGTCATATCCAGCCATGCTCCGACTTTTTCTTCGGCTTCTTTGGCGCTGAAACTATTAATAGTGAGTAAATCTCTGTCATCTTTAAAGTTCTGATTCTGTCTCTCCCATGCTTCTTTAATTCCGGCAAGTCGCAGTTCCATTGTGTATCGACGTAAACACATAATGTTCATTACTCTGCGATGCCCCATTTCAAACAGAAAGTGAGACGCAAAAGCACCAATGTTTTTGTGATCTGGAGCAACTGTGGGAAGACGCATACGTCGATCATGGCAGTTAATCATTACGCACGGCTTAGAAAAATCTGCTGCAAGATCATGTATATGAGGATCATCAATACCAAGCAATATTGCAGCCTGTGTTTCTGCCTCATTCATGCGCGCCAGGAATTTTGAAGGTGTACTATCGAACTCATCAAGGGCACAGTAACGCAACCGAACCTCATAATGCGATAATGCCTTGCTGATGCTTTGGATTACGCGGAAATAAAAAATGTCTGTTCGCTCATCAAAAGCCCGTTGAGGAGCAAAAATGACAAGGTTGTTTAACAACATACGGCCGGATGCCATTCCATCCATAACCCCAAGCTCTCTGGCACACGCCAATACTTTCTCGCGGGCACGATAACTGGTATTAGCTTTACCCGCTAAAACCCGTGACACGGTGCTGGATGAAAGGCCTGTTCGCATGGCAATATCAGCAATCTTTAGTTTTTTTTCCATATTGTGATCTATCTCTAATTTCAAAATGAAAAAATTCTCATGGGATGGAATAGCCTGACTGCAAGGACTTCTGACTATTTTTAGAATTTATATGAACTACTTATGAAAAAACGTGCACAATACCAACTTTTTTTCATCGCCCCCCTCTTTTATTGTGAATGAGTAGTTCCGGTTTAAGTATTAAGCCGAAAGGTAAAGTGGGATGTGGCAACCCCGAGCTGCGTTGTCGCTCGATCATTTATTACATCCGGTGGGGTGATTATGAGTCAGGATATAAATAATAATATAGCTGTCAGCAAACACCGTCGAATAATAAGACAACTACGTTGGTGGATGTTAATCCTTTTTCTAATGGGTGTCACTGTCAATTATATTACCAGAAACTCATTAGGTATTTTGGCACCAGAGTTAAAAGACAGTCTTGGAATTACAACTGAACAATATTCCTGGATTGTTGGTGGATTTCAGCTTGCATATACCCTTTTTCAGCCACTTTGTGGATGGCTAATTGATGTTATTGGGCTCAAGATTGGATTTATGATTTGTGCTTCATTATGGGGAATTGCTTGTCTTCTGCATGCAGGAGCAGGAAGCTGGATACAGCTTGCGTTGCTTCGTTTTTTCATGGGAGGTGCTGAGGCTTCTGCGACACCTGCAAATGCAAAAATTATAGGTGAGTGGTTTCCAAAATCTGAACGTCCTGTTGCTGCTGGCTGGGCGGGTGTCGGTTTTTCTATCGGTGCAATGCTTGCACCACCAATTATTTACTTTGCACATGCGTCATTTGGTTGGCAGGGTGCATTTATGTTTACAGGTGCACTTGCAATTCTTTGGGTTTTCCTTTGGTGGGCGTGTTATAACACACCAGAAGAGCACCCAAACTTAAGTAAAAATGAGCTCAACTTTATCCGACAGGATAACGAAGCTCCTCCGGTAAAAATGCCTTTTCTGACCGCGTTAAAAACAGTTAGTAAAAATAAACGCTTTTATGGAATCGCTATCCCTGCATTTATGGCAGAGCCAGCATGGGCTGTAATGAGCTTTTGGGTGCCATTATATCTTGCAAAAGCATATGGCATGGACCTTAAACAAATAGCTCTGTTTGCATGGTTACCATTTCTTTGCGCTGATTTAGGAAGTATTGCCAGCGGATATCTGACAAAACTCTATACCCGTCTGTTTGGGTTAAGCAGAGTAAATTCTGTTATTGCGTCCTCTGTAAGCGGAGCATTTCTAATGGTTTCGCTTGCTGTGATTGCTTTTATCGACAATCCATATATTGCTATTGTACTTATCTCCATTGGTGGTTTTGGTCATCAGATAATTTCCTGCATGTTAAGTGCCCTGGTCGTTGAATCTTTTGATAAGGGGCAGATGGCCACTGTTAATGGAATGCGTGGTTCAGCCGCATGGATTGCCAGCTTTTTGTTCTCACTGATTATTGGCGTTACTGCTGACAAAATAGGCTTTAACCCGCTATTTATCGCCATGGGATTTTTTGATCTTATTGGTGCTTTTTTTCTGGTCACTTTTATTGCTGAACGTCGCAAAAAACGCACCTAAGGGAGTATGTGGAGATGAAAACATTAAAAAACTGGAAACTACAAAATCAGTCAGCCCATCATATAGAGCTATTAGTTGATGGTCAGCATTCTCTTTGCCTGTATATACTCGAAGAAAATATGTTCCGGGTTCTATTAAAACGGAAGGGGGTTTTGTCGCTGGACCGAACCTGGAGCATTGCTCCGGAAAAGGATGTCCCGTGGGAAGGGCGTCATCGCGAAGATATTAGCGGTTTTTCACTGCCGACCTGGAACATGGAGCAGAATGATGAATTACTGACAATCACGACCAGTTCATTACGCGTAATTATTCACAAGCCTTTATGGCTTGAATGGCATTATAAGGATAATGCTGGTCAGTGGCAGGAACTTGTTAATGATCGCCCTACCAGTGCTTATCTGATAAACGCTCATGGTGATGGTGTTGCACACTATCAAAGTCGACGTAATGACGAGCGTTTTTATGGACTTGGCGATAAATCCGGGGATCTGCAACGCACAGGAAAACGCTATGAAATGCGGAACCTGGACGCAATGGGATATAATGCAGTAAGTACAGACCCTCTTTATAAACATATTCCATTTACAATTACTCACCGTAGCGATATTAGCTTTGGATTATTTTATGACAACCTCAGCAATAGTTGGCTGGATTTAGGTAATGAAATAGATAATTATCATACAACTTACCGCCGTTGGCAGGCTGAGGCGGGAGATATTGATTATTATCTTTTCACTGGCAGATGTGTACTTGATATCACCAAAGCCTTTGTTCGTTTGACGGGGAAAACACTCTTCGGTCCAAAATGGAGTCTTGGGTACAGCGGTTCCACGATGCACTATACAGATGCACCGGATGCTCAGAATCAATTGATGCAGTTTATTCGTCTTTGTAAGGAACATGCTATTCCATGTGATTCTTTCCAGCTATCTTCTGGTTATACTTCTATTAATGGTAAACGCTACGTATTCAACTGGAATTACGACAAAGTTCCACACCCTAAAATGATGAGTCAGGAGTTTCATAATGCAGGGATACACCTGGCCGCTAATATAAAACCATGTTTATTGCAGGATCATCCTCGCTATAACGAAGTAGCAGAACAAGAGCTCTTTATTCGTGACTCTGAATACAACGTCCCGGAACGCTCCAGCTTCTGGGATGATGAGGGTTCTCATCTGGACTTTACGAACCCACAAACAGTCGCATGGTGGCAGGAAGGTGTAACCACACAACTACTTGAAATGGGAATTGATTCCACCTGGAATGATAACAATGAGTTTGAAGTATGGGATGGGGAAGCGCGCTGTCATGGTTTTGGCAAAGAAATCGCCATTAAACACATTCGGCCAGTAATGCCTCTTTTAATGTGCAGAGCATCTATGGAAGCACAGCAAAAATTTGCACCGAACAAACGACCATATTTGATTTCCCGCTCTGGATGCGCCGGATTGCAGCGTTATGTTCAGACATGGAGTGGGGACAACCGAACTAACTGGGATACCCTTCGATACAACACCCGCATGGGGCTCGGAATGAGCCTCTCAGGATTGTATAACATTGGTCATGATGTCGGTGGTTTTTCTGGTGATAAGCCCGATCCAGAATTATTTGTTCGTTGGGTTCAGAACGGTGTTATGCACCCCCGATTTACGATCCACTCGTGGAATGATGATCATACTGTCAATGAACCATGGATGTATCCGGAAGTAACACCCGCGATTCGTAGTGCAATTGAGTTACGTTATCGTCTTATGCCTTATTTATATACATTATTGTGGCAGGCACATGCCGATGATGAGCCAATATTACGTCCAACCTTCCTTGATCATGAGCACGATGTTCAGACATTTGAAGAATGTGATGATTTTATGCTGGGACGCGATATTCTGGTTGCAAGTGTCGTGGAAGCAGGGCAACGACAACGACGAGTATGGTTACCCGACAACAAAACAGGATGGTACGACTTTTACAATGGCGAATGGTTCTGTGGTGGTCAATGGATAACAATCGACGCGCCACTGGAAAAACTACCATTATTAGTACGTGCAGGTGCAGGTATTCCTCTTAGTGAACGTATAACATACGTGAGTGAAGCGGAAGATAATCATCGTAAATTGAAATTATTCCCAATTAAAGGAACGGGTAAATCCACCGGACTTCTGTTTGAAGATGATGGCGAAACTTGGGGATATACTGAAGGTAATGCTCTGTGGCTTGAATGGGAGCTGGACTGCACAGCCACTACAATTGAGTTAAGAATAAACACTCATGGAGATTATCGCCCTGCATGGGAAACATTGAAAGTGATAATTCCTCAGGGAGAAAGTCGTCAACTACTGATTAACGGCATTGAGGCTTATGAATGGAATATGAGCCTATCCTGTAATGATTAATTTATTGTAGAGGGTAAATCATGGCCAAATAAAGGCACTGTAAGAGTAAAACTTATAGTGCCTTTATATACAAGCCAGATTATAACGCCATGCAATGAAACGCCCCCATGCATACGTAGATTAACTATCTCTTACCATTTTACATATCCGAAAGAATATGTTTTAACAGAAAGGTGAAACATGAGCGATAATAAAAAAGAGCACTTCCACAATGTAATAATAAGATGGGTTATTATTTTTGCCACTATTGAATACATATATTTATTTATAAAGTTTCTCTAAAGTCTTAATACCCATCCCATCAAAAAACAATGCGGGGTTGTTAAAATAACAACATAACACTGTTTTCATGAGAATAGTAAAGCGTTTATTCAAGAACAGTTTATAGCAACCCCATAAACCCAACATAACAATTGAGTTTAAAAAGGAGATTTCATTGCCTCCTATCAATTAAACTTCATGTTTTTTAGTTTGTTTATAAAACAACATCATATCTCCTATAAAATACTCAGCAGTATTAAACCACCTTATCTTTAACCAAACTATTTATTCCGCAAGCCCACATTTATGGATATTTACCGTTATGTCAACCAGAACCAATAATTATCCACCGGGCGAAGGTAGAAATTCAAATACTGGAGTTAACTTATGGCCTCTAAAGGTATTAACAAAGTTATTCTGATAGGGTATCTGGGTCAGGACCCGGATATTCGCTATATGCCAAACGGCGGCGCTGTGGCCAGCATTGCGCTGGCCACCTCCGAAACCTGGCGTGATAAAACGACCGGCGAGATGAAAGAACTGACCGAATGGCACCGCGTGGTGCTGTTCGGCAAACTGGCGGAAGTGGCCAGTGAATACCTGCGCAAAGGAGCTCAGGTGTACATCGAGGGTCAGCTGCGTACCCGAAAATGGACCGACCAGACCGGCCTGGAACGATACACGACTGAAGTGGTGGTGCATACCGGCGGCACCATGCAGATGCTGGGCTCCCGGCAGAATAGTGCACAGGGTGGTCGGGGACAGCCTCAACAACCACAACAGGGCAGACAGTTTTCAGGTAATTCGCCATCTCCGGGCAATACCACACCGTCCGGCAGTTTCAGCGACGATGACGACAGTATCCCGTTCTGACGTTCGGCCTCCTCAGTCCCCTGCTTCCTGCATTTTCATCCGGAAATTCAATCATGCAACACAAAGTCAACGAGCAGTTTATACGCCGCAGCGCGTGGCACTCCCCCGTCACCTCGCTGCTGCAGAATCCCGACTTCTTTGGCCCTGCCATCATGGCAATGATGATACTCCCGCTCTTTCTGCCGTTACTGACCCCGCTCAGTATCCTGGGCATGCTCTTTACAGGCGTCATCTTCAACAACCACCGCTGGCGCTGTCCCATGAGAATGCCCGCCACGCTGAAGTGTGACGACCCCAGCGAAGACCGTGAGGAGACAGCCCGCTTTCTTGGTGCGTGGAATTACACACGCATCAGGCCGGGTAAAGCTCGGGGGGTATTCTTCCTCGGCACACAACGAGGCAGTGATGTTGGTCGCGAGCTCTGGTTATCCCAGGCGGACCTGGTCCGGCACATCATGTTCTTCTCCACGACAGGGGGCGGTAAGACAGAAACACTGTTCTCCCTGATGCTGAACTCACTCTGCCATGCCCGGGGCTTTACCATGATGGACGGCAAGGCACAGAACGACACGGCGAGGACCATCTGGTATCTGGCCCTGCGCTTCGGTCGTGAAGATGATGTGGAGTTCATCAACTATATGACCGGCGGACGCTCCCGCAGTGAACTGCTCCATGCCGGCGACAAATCCCTGCCGGAATCCAACTCCTTCAATCCCTTTGTCTACGCCACGGAGACACTGGTCACCGAAACGCTTCAGTCGATGCTGCCCCAGAACGTCCAGGGGGGGGAATGGCAGTCCCGCGCCATCGCAATGAACAAGGCTCTGGTGTCGGGTGTTAAATACCTGTGCGTCGCAGAAAAAAGGTGCATGTCGATGCAGCTGCTGCGCGAATACATGCCTCTGGAAAAGATGGCCGCGCTTTACGTGACCGGCGTCGATGCCCGCTGGCCGGAAGAGGCGCTTTCTCCCCTGAAAAACTATCTGCAGGAGCTGCCCGGCTTCGACATGGCACATGTCAGGACACCTGCCATGTGGACCGAAGAACCGCGCAAACAGCACGGCTACCTGACCGGTCAGTTCTCGGAAACATACTCCACCTTTACCGAAACCTACGGCCACATTTTTGCTCAGGATGCCGGTGATATCGATCTGCGGGACAGTATTCATAGTGACCGTATCCTCATCACGATGATCCCGGCTCTTGAGCTGTCCTCGCATACCGCATCCGCGCTGGGGAAAATCATGGTGACGCAGCAGAGCATGATCCTCGCCCGTGACCTGGGTCACCGGATTGGCGGGACGGATGAAGAGGCACTCGAAGTCAAAAAGTACGCAACGACGTTTCCTTATATCAACTATCTTGATGAGATTGGTGCCTACTACACAGAGCGAATCACCGCAATGGCAACGCAGGTACGCTCTCTCTACTTTGCCCTGCTGATGGCAGCACAGGATGCGGAACGTATGGAAGGGACCGCAGGGGGGAACAGCGTTTCCACCCTGATGCAGAATGCCGGCGTCAAGATCAGCGGAAAAATCGTCAGTGATGAGAAAACCATGAACATCCTGCGTCGTGCAGCCGGTCAGGAAGCTCACGCCCGGATGGATACGCTGAAAAGAAAGGATGGCCTGCTGGGAACCGACTGGCAGGACGGTGATCAGACGAGGATTGTCGACGAAGACAAGCTGAAACTCAAAGACCTGATCAATCTTCAGGCAGGGGAAAACGTCACCATTTTCAACGGACATCCCGTGGCCGGCACATCCATGTATATTCCGGATTCAGAAAAAACGTCTGGCACTCCGGTACAAATCAACCGGCTGATACAGGTCGACCCGATTCCGCTGGCAGAACTGCGGCATCTGGTGCCCCGGGAAAGTGAACGCCGCATTCCGCGACCGGAGAAAGTCTCCCGCCTGATCGGGATACTAAAGGGAGAAGTGGAAAGTCCCGTCGACAGCTTCACACTCATCAGTCCGGTGATGCGAAGACTGCACGATGAATGCGCCAGCCAGGTGCTCGACATGCCGGATATTTTCGACATCAGCGAAGCGGTTTACAACCTTTACAGCCTGCTGTATACGGCAGATATCCGTACCAACCGGATATCACTTATCAGCAATGCGCCTCCTCAGCTGTCGTCCGGGGATGGGGAGTGCGATATTATACCTTTCAGTCTGTCCGGCACCCGGCCTTCCCCTGAGCAGCTTTTCTCTGCGATGATGCAGGCAGCTACACGCTCAGGCGAAGATACTGCGGATGCTGACATGCAGAATACCGGTACTGACGCTGGCGCGACGCCCTCAGCAGACGAGGCCTCATCCGGTGAGGACCACGACGAACTCTTCGACAAAGTGTTGTCAGGGTGCTGAAAATTTCACCTGTAAAACGGGGGCATGCGCAGTGATTAACGTCCCATCCCCGGCCCCTTATGACCAACCGGAGTCGGGCCATGAGCATTACCATCCTGCTGTTGCTCTTCCCGATCCAGTTGTTCCGCCAGGTGCTCTGCAACATACTGCCAGTTGCGCGCATCCCGTTCGGATTTTTCAACCCGCTTCTGGTGTCTGCTCACTGCGGCCTGACGATAATCATCGGCATCTTTTCTGCTGATAATACGGATATGTTGCGGGTCCTTCCGGTTGTGCCAGGCAACAATCTCACCAAACGAGCGGAGTAGAGCAGGATCATTACCATCCGGCTCAAAACGCTCACTCTCCCGCCCAAATATCAACGGTACTGTTTTAAGTGCAGACCGTCCCAGCACACCACTCTGTGGATCGCGGTTAAGAACAATGTTGTCACCGTTATCCCGACAGATTGTCCGTCCGTTATCATCCTGCCTGTATACAATGCTGCCGTCACGACGTAACTCACCGGTAGCCCCCTCCAGTTTCATCATCTGTGGATCAATTCCGGCATCAAATTTAATGACGCCAAATCCCGGCGTGGTGACGGTTTCTTTCTTACCCCGTTTTTCACGATATGCCATCCCCCTGAGCGCGGAAATCGCTGCTTTATCACCCTTCAGCGCCTCCTGCTCCACCCACTGACGCCATGAAGGTGGATGCAGTTTCCCTGCTTCAGCAAGACGTATGCGTTCTTCTTTCAGCATGTCCTTCAGGTTCATTCTGGCCTGATAACGCCGCAGCTCTGCTGCGTTGTAATGTATTCTCCGGATACGCGGGTCACGGAAACGCTGCCGGATGATCGCCTTCTCACGACGGGTCGCCTCATTGATACGCGCATAACGTTCCTTTGCCTGCAGGTCCGGTTTCTGCCAGGTTGCACGGAATGTGTTATAGCGTTCGCGCAGATTCGCACGTTCAGTGGCACGCTCTATACGACGCTCCATACGCACCGCTTTCTCACGTGCACTTAACGACTGCCGGTACTGAGACTGCGGAGGCACTCGTTCAAAGATATCCATCGGCACCGGCTCAAACGGACCGGCATGCTGCTCCGCAATCTGCAGTGACAGGTCAGGATGAATGGCCGTTGCACGCACCGGCGTCGGAATACTCCGCCACGCATCCATCACTACCAGCCCTTTGTACTGCGGAACCAGCAGCAGTCCTTCCTTCGCAAACATCTCATGACACGCCAGCCACGTGAAACTGCCTTCCCGGATCATGTCATCAATTTTCTGCCGACAGTGATCAACCGCATAGCCATAAAGGGACTCCCTGTCAGAGAACATTTCGCGTTTCAGTGCCCCCTGTGGACCTGCACCGAAGAAAGTTTTCTGCCGTTCACTGTCACTGAGCACCACACGCTCAAGCCCTTCAGATTTATATGCACGCTCCGGCGGGACATGCGTAAAAATGTCTCGTGGCACGGCTTTCCAGCCGCCATCAAGATCCGCTAACAGAGGCACCTGCAATTTAGGATGAACAGATTCAGCACGCACGGGAGTTCGTTTTCTGTCGTAAGCGTCACACACCACAAGCTCGTTATTCATGACCTGCAGATACAGACCGTTACGGGCAAACAGGGCATGAAGCTCATCAACTGTATGATGAGCGCCACGCCATGTCATTTTTTCAAATGCATCATGAATATGCTCCCGCGCATAATCAGCCAGACTGTATTTCTCCTGCATCCGGTAAAGCGGACGGGGTACATAATCTGTTTTGGGTTCGAAGAAAACCGGTCTGTGCCGTAGCTTTTCCAGCTGCTGCAGAACATTTTCGGAAGGCGCCTGCCATTCTCCCATGACGGCTACGAGCGACTGCATCTTCCACTCATGACCAAAATCAGATAACGGCACAACAAAACGTTCAGGATTACGGATATCGCGAACGGCAAATTCACCATTGCTCATTCTGTCCAGCGTGAGGCCCTTACTGCCCATAAACAGATAAAAAGCACGCCATCCCTGAGTCTGGAATTTACCCGCAAAAGGTAACGTTTTTACACGAATATAGTTTCTGAAATTCTCCTGCGCATCACAGTTCCATGCACTCAGTTGTTTCCGTTCATGCGCGGAACGACGGACAATCTGCTGGTTTTCATCAACAATAAAATTGCCATTTGTCAGAGCAAAGCCATGTTTTATTTCCAGCTCGCGACAGGCTTTATGCAGACGATCTATTGCCATTCCGACAGCACGGGTTCGAAAAGTTTCCGGGTGTATCCGGTTGACGGCAACATGCACATGAAGGTTATCTGTATCCGTATGCACCGCCGCCATAAACTGATGCCCGGTCAGCCCCAGACGATTCAGCGTATGACGGATGCAGTCCTGAATCTGCTCCGGACGGGGACATTCATGCTCCGGCCAGCTCAGAATGTAATGAAAAACAGGATCAGTATCGCTACGCGTACTACGTTTACGATCAACGACAGACTGCATTTCATCCACTGCCGTTTCCACTGAACTGCAGTTATGAAAGCAGGTCACTCCGTGGAAGTTCTCCTGAAAAACGCCATCCTTGTAGACCTTCTCAAGCGATGAAACGCCAGACTGTCTCTCCTTGCAGAGATAGTCGACAATACGCGAAAAACGGTTACCCTTCGTCTCCGAACCGCGCAGTTCGCAGGCCTCAACCTTCTGGTATTTTTTATCCATCTCTTCATGGTCACGGACCACAATATACGACACCAGATCATCAAAGGATGATCCGCCATCGCGTCGTTTTTGTGGTATTACCGGAACCATGTCGTCTCTTCTTATCCTGTCACTGTCTTCAGCTGCCGATGCGTTTCTTCAGCGCATCCGCGCACTCACGCAGGGCCACTATCACTTCTGAATACTCTTTGTCGCCGACGCGTCCTCCCTCCAGAAACAGGTGTTTCTGCAGTGCACCGAGACGGCGAAGTTCGAAAAGCATGTCCTGGTCGATGACCGGGATCAGCGGCTTTCCGAGCGCCAGCCGCCGCAGGTATTCGGGAACACTGACGCCAAAGAAGTTCGCCTTTTCGGTGATGGTATCCTTCTCTGCCTGAGTGCAACGAATCCGGGGAATCACTGCATCCTTAATCCGTTTTTCGCTTTTACTCATGGGCTATTTTCCTGCTGTTTCTTCACCGGGGTGTCGGGGCGAAGCCCTGACCGTAAGTGCATCTTTGTATTATCGCCCGTGTGGCGGGAATACAAAGATGTATCTTGTCCCGGTTTTTTCTCCATTATAGCCTTTGGATGCTGTGCATCATAGTCTTATGATGACGGCAGAGGCAGGGCGAAGCCCTGACAGATGTTGAGTCCGGTGATAGAATTGAGGCTCTGTGACTGACTGAAAGGAGTTTTCCCCATGGTAGGAAAGAAATTTTTTTCCGATGACGATATTGAAGCGGCACGTCTTGCACTCTCTGAACTCCCTGACCTGACCGCAAAACGTAAAACACTGCATGATTTTCTGTCTGCAATCCGGGATGACATCATCGTCCTGGTCAGGACAAAAGGTTACACCCTTGCCGACATCAGAAGCACACTGAAGGAGGCCGGTTATGAGGTGGGAGAAAAGACACTGAGGGATATCATTCGTGAAGCCGAAGCGAAGAAACCCCGACGTCGTTCCGGCACTTCTCCGGCAAAGATAAAGGCTGTATCAGCTCATACTGACCAAAAGGATAATGTAAAGGTATCGCCAGAACAGTGACGTAACATTGTCACACCTGTGAGAAAAATTTTTTTACTTTTTTCTCCTCCGCAGAGGTATTTACCCGGAAAAACTCTGCTGTTAACCTGAGCGGAGAAAGGCGATGGCCATGTCCGTCTTTCTGTCCATGTTAATTACAATTGATGAAAGCCAACTTCTTCACTTCTGCCGCATGACTGCGGCAGTTCTTTTTCCCTGAAATCTCCCTGCCATGTCACCACCTTGAAAAGACAGAACTCATGATGCTATTTTACGCTGCACCAGAGTGGTCACATTTCATCTCCGCACTCTGGTTCGTATTCAGGCACTTTTCCTGTTTTTTATGTCTCCATTTCCGGCTCCTCCGACGTCAGGAGCCGTTTTTTTAGACAGACAGTTAACAGTCTGTGACGGGCTCCACCACCGGCACAGCTACCGCTCTATGCCTTATCACAGCAGACCACCACACCGGCAGAAACCCTGAGCACGGTGGTGAAAAAATTCCTGCCGTGGAAAAAGGGAAGAAGTATGAAATCCGCGTGGAAGTTCGTGAAGTGACGCCACCACCGGCACCGGATATGGATGCACCAAATCCTTAAGACGGCACATTAATGACAGATATGATGCCATTACCCTGACTGATACGTGTAACGAACGAAAAATATCTCTGTGAAGTGTAGACACATGACATGTGTCACCCTGGCATCCCCCCGCCAGGGCTTTTTTCCTGCACTGCGCAGGCAGTAAACATGCTCTTCAAATTTCCTTCACATTTCTCTGTATAATCAGAGATTCCTATATCATCTTATCCAACATGAGATAATGCATTTCGCCCTGAAACCACGTTCAGGGCATTTTTTTGTCAGACACGCGGCGGCAGTGCGTCGGGATAATGGCGGGCAATGATGTCATTCAGTCGCTCGACAAGGTCCGGACGACGGAAGGTGATGTGCACAGTTCCTTTCCTGTATCCCCGTACCGCAAAATATTCCCCGTCAAACAGCTCACCGACATTGTCGCCGTTCCCGAGAAATTCACCATACTGCGCACCGATGCTGCTCCGGAAGTCAGGAACGTTGCGCCCCTCCAGCAGATAAAAAGGACGTACCAGGTCATCCAGTGCCTCCCGCCCGCTGCAGTCCAGCGTCACACGCCCGTTACTCCAGCGGTACAGCAGGTTTTCAATGATGATTTTCTTGCCCAGACGACAGGGATTATTGGTTCTGTAATCCCATGACAATTTCCGGTAGACATCAATCAGTCCCTGTTCAAATGTCTGCATCTTGCTGGCATTAAGATGGCGGAATGTTGCCAGTACATTGTCCAGGGTGATTTCAGGACAGGTGTCGCTCATCAGCTGGCTGTTCCACTCATCACGCTGGCATGAACTCATGAAGGTGTACATGCCCGTATCTGTCATCAGGCGGTCCCAGATTTTCCGGTCGGCAAGACGGGTGATATTCCTTTTCGCTTCTTCCGTCTTATCCATGCGACGAACGGAATCAGTCACGCAGTCTTCAAACCCGTAAAGAAAAATATCACCTGACGCATCGAGCAGAATCTTGCGCGCTGTCGCCAGGCATTCCATCGCCTGCATGAACAGTGCAATACCTTCGTTACGCTGCGCGATGATGCGGTCGATAGCTACAGACGGAATAACATCTGTCGTGCCGGCAGTATTCAGGTCAGCAGTGGGTAAAGTCTGATTCATCACATTGTCTCCTCATCGTCACGACTGCCGGGTCAGCCAGGTCATTTCCCGGAGGAGCGAAGCTCCTTCTGCCGTCCGGGTCTTCGGGGATTTCCCCGCAGTGGACCTTTCCGACGGGGGATGCTCACCACGTCACGGGGCAGTTGTCCGGGGGCAGACGCAAAAGTTTTTGACGCCTGCGGCAAAAAGTTTTGTGGCTGGTACATCTCTCCCCTGGATAACTGAAACGGGATGTGGTCGTGTATGTTCCCCGGAAAGTCCGTCTGCGGAGAACAGGCCGCAGTGCGGCGGCAGACAGGCAGAGACAGCTGCGCCATCAGGCGCAGTGGCCTTACACACCGTAAGGTGTGCAGGGAGCGCTGCATCCGGCGCGACTGAAGAAAAACGACGGCACAACAATGGCATGTGGTGGTCACTGACACCCACTCCCGCACAGGTGAAAACAGAGAAAACAGCACGACATCTACAACTAAAAAAAGTGAAATTTATTCACTTTTTCACACTTATTTTTCGCGCTGATTTGGTGATTATGATGATAAAATAAAGTGAAGTTTTTTCACTTTTTCAAAGGTATTTTATGACCGGCTGGGAACTGCGAATCTGGCGAAAAAGCATGCTCTGGTCACGCGAAAAAGCGGCCAGAGAATTTGGCGTGACACAGAGAACATGGCACGCCTGGGAAAATGCGGAGCAGGTGGATGTTACCGTCTGGAGGACCACCCAGGCACTTTCAGTCCGTGACCTGCTGCCTCACATGCAGGGGATGCGCAAGGCAGATATCATCAGGCGACTGGAAAATGAACTGGGGGAAACGGCAGAGGATGTGTGAGCGTAATTCACAGCCTGGCTGAATGCCAGGCTACTGCTCATCAGGAAACAGTTTTTTCAGTTCTTCACCGGAAAGTCCGGTTGCCTCCTGAATCCGTTCCGGCGGCCAGCCCATATCCCGAAGCCGGCAGGCTATTTCCCGCGCCACTTCAAGCGCCCCTTCTTTAAAGCCTTCTTTAAAACTTTCTTTAAAACCTTCGTCGAAACCTTTCTGTATAAGACGTTCTGCAATAGTCATACTGCTCTGCCCCTGCTGGCAAAAAAGCCCGGCATTCTGCCGGGCTGTGATGCTCTCATCAGTGAATGATTTTTTTCAGTTCAGCTTCGGACAGTCCGGTAGCCTGCTTAATCTGCTCAGGTGTCATCCCCATTTTCTGAAGCTGACGCGCAATGGCCAGGGCCTTTTCAAGCGCACCTTTCTGCTCAAGACGTTCTGCGATTGTCATCAGTTTATCCTCATGCTGCGGCAGGCGCTCGGCCAGCGCCCGCATAAATTCCGGTGATACAGTGTCCCCTGCGTTAACGATGTAATGAATCAGAACACGCACCTGCTCGTCTGAAATTTCCACCATGACCTGCGGGAGTTTGTCCAGCAGCTCCATCATGTCACGATGGCGGATATGCTTCATCAGCAGC
>SKEY01000928.1_pt1 | contig 42485 bp, 35 predicted proteins | sample 4843871 | NCBI WGS metagenome assembly SKEY01 (sample SAMN11008797, study PRJNA524170) | human gut metagenome | biome: Human fecal sample; material: Feces; isolation source: fecal sample from pouch patient p36 | host: Homo sapiens | place: Israel: Tel-Aviv | collected 2016-12-04 | reverse complement strand
GGAAAGACGGGGGACCGGTGCTATTCGCTGAGAAATCCTGAAGGACTTTCTCAGCTCATAGCACCTTGGATTCTTGCTTTGATGCAAGAATCCACCCCCGTCTTTCCTGCCGCCGGAACCCAAGAAGCTGCACCCTCCTCCACTATGCGTTCCATCCGCCGCCGTCTGCCCTGGCCCGCTTCACGGACTGGGGATTTCCGGCCGTAAGGGATATGAACTACCGATTGGAGGGTGGACTGGATGGCTTTGTGGATGGATTAACTTTCTAATAGCCCCATGCCTTCTAATATTTCGGCGGCGGCTTCGGCATCCGTATCCGCAACATAAATATCTGCTCCGGCCTTGGAGTTTCCGCCATAGATGTTCATGATCCCGCCGTTTCCAAGGTCTTTTTTGTAGGAGGGGATGTTGCTGTTCTTTAGGGTGGAGATAATCATTTCTGCTTGGATGCTGTCCTGGGCAGTGAATAGTTTGATTGCTTCGTGTTTCATGGTAATACCTCCGTGTTGTGGGTGGAATCTGTGATGTTGTCTTTGCTAGGTTGATAATTGCATTATACCATGAATCCTGCGGCTTTTTATATGTTTGCTGTTATTTACTTGTCGTTATTTGCTTGTCGTTATTTGCTTGCTGTTATTTGTGTTACTGCTGCTTGCTTTTCAGTACTGTTCTGATTTGATTTCCCAACTGATTGTTTGATATGGTATGCTTTGATTTCTTGTCTTAATGTTTTGTCTTAATGTTTTGCCTTGATATTTTGCTTTAATGTTTTGTCTTAATGTTTTATCTTAATTTCTTATCTTACTTTCCTGACCTGTTTTTTTGTTGAATCTCCTGTTTTATATCTGTTAATCCGTCTCTTGTTTCCTTTAACCCATCCCCTTGCCAAGCCGCCTCATATACCTGACAAAATAAATATGTGTAATGATCGTTGTCAGCACGTTGGATATGGCTTCTGCCATGTATATTCCCCAGACTCCTATGAGGTGGGGGAGGATGAGGGCCAGGGGGAGCAGGAGGAGGAGCTTGCGCATGATTCCGAATATGAAGGAATACCAGGTGTTCCCAAGGGCTACGAAGGCATTTTGGTTCACCATCTGCAGTCCAAGTACGATGACCGTGCAGAACATGATGCGCATGGTGATGGTGGTGAGGCGGATCAGCTCTGCGTCGCTGGTGAACATGCGGCAGATCTGAGCCGGGAAGGCTACCAGGCAGAACCACATAAGTGCGGCACAGCCAATGCTCAGGATTCTGGCGTAGTGTATGGTTTCCTTGATCCTGCCATGGTTCCCGGCTCCCAGGTTGTAGCTGAGGATTGGCTGGGCGCCTGTGATGATGCCGATCAGGGGCATGAAGAATACCTGGCTGATGCTGGTCAGGAGGGCCATGGAGGCAATGTGCAGGTTGCTTTTGTCCCCGCCGTAACGGATTAACAGCCAGTTCAGGACAATGACCACAATGCTTTCATTTACACGGAAGGTAAATGGGGACAGGCCCAGTGCGCACATGGGGCGGACGATATGGCCTTTAAGCTTCATGCCGTTGAATGTAAGGCGCAGGGTAGCCCTTTTGGAGCAGAGGAAACACAGGACCCACAGGGCGGATACCAGCTGTGACAGTACGGTGGCAATGGCGGCTCCTCCAATCCCCATGTCCAGCACATAGATGAATATGGGGTCCAGGATTATGTTTAAAAATGCTCCTATGACAATGGTAAAGGTGCCTATGCCTGTGAATCCCTGGGCATTGATGAATGGATTCATTCCCATGGACAGTTCCACGAATACGGTGCCCATCATGTAAATCCTGAGGTAATCCCTTGCATAGGGCAGGGTGGCGCTGTCAGCTCCGAATGCCTTTAACATGGGAGTCAAAAATGCGGTACACACTGCCATGAGAAGGATTCCGATACCGACCAGCAGTACAAAGGCATTGGAGAGGTAGCGGCGGCCCTTTTCCATATCGCCGCTGCCCATGGCGATGGATGCAAGAGGGGCACCGCCCATGCCTGGGATGCAGCTGAATGCCGCTGTTATCATGATGATGGGAAATGTGATGCCAATGCCCCCAAGGGCCATGGTCCCTACCCCGGGCATATGGCCGATATACATCCGGTCCACAATGCTGTACAGGGCATTGACCAGCTGGGCAATGGTGATGGGGATGGTAAGCCTGATTAAAAGGGGCAGGATTTTGGCACCGGCCAGCTGGCTGTTCATATCTTGTCTGGATGATTTCATGTGGTTACTCCCTGTCTGAGTCTGGTTTTGTGATCCATGGGCTGACGCACAGGATACTCTCTATGTCGGCTTTCAGCAATTGGCTGGCAGTGGAAATCTGCCCCTTTTCCAGATAGTCCATCATGGCCCGGTGAAGGTCTACCGTGAAAATGTGGGATTTCATTTTCAGGGCATAGAAGATGGTCTGGATGTTCATGGCATTTTCCAGGACGGTCCTGGCGTATTCATTTCCATACAGGGTGAACAGCTTGAGATGGAATTCACAGTTGGTGGACCAGCGCGTGATGGACTCACTGGGGGGGATGGCGTCATAACGGTCGCATAGTTCCCATAAGGAGTCTATATCTGCTTTCTTGATATAGCAGTGGTTGTTCTCAAGAAAGGAACACTCCAGGGCGGAACGGAACTTTACGATTTCAAAAAGCTTTCCCTCGCTGGGCTGCATGAACTTATAGCCCTGGCGTGGTATGCTTACAAGGATTTTGTTCTCCGTCATCATGGTAAGGGCTTCCCGCACCGGGGCCCGGCTGACTTTGTATTTGTCGATTAAAAATTTTTCTGTGAAGATATAGTCAAAAGGGTACATACCCTTGATGATATCAGAGAAGAGCGCGTGGTATACCTGAAGCTTCAGGGAATTTTCCTGATTGGAAGACATTTTGGGAACCTCCTGTTTGGTCTTTTGGTTTAATCATAACCTTATGAATAGTAGAAGTCAATAGAAAGAAGCCAACAGAAATGAGTACTAAAGGACAAGGATGGGAACTGTGATAATATCAGAAAAAACGATGAAAATAAAGGATGACCTTAGAAAAATAAGAATAGGTATACAATTTGCATAATTATTTTAAATATTATCGTGCATTATAACGGTTATACACAAAAATGCTTGCCAATAACAGGATATCGTGATATTATCAGAGCATACTCGAGTTGAACGCAAATGAGAAAGGAAATCATACTATGAAAGAGCAAGCAAAGTCCGGCAACAAAGTAATAGGTTACGTGCTTCTGGCCGTCATGGCTGTTTCGTTCCTGTATTTTGGGGTGTACAAGGTTGCCACGGGGCAGGCGCAGATGGATGTGCAGACGGCGTTTCTTACCATGCTGGTACTGCTGATCATCGGTGAGGTGATATCGACAGCAACCAAGGCCTTCGTGCCGTCCATGTTTATCAGCGCGGTATTGTTCGTGCTGGGGTTCTGGGCATATTTTCCCAAGGACATCCTGCAGGTGGGCGGTATAGCCGCCAATCTTCCCACGTTCCTGGTCATGATGATGGTTGTACATCTTGGCACCATGCTTGATATTAAGGAACTGATTGAGCAGTGGAAGACAGTTGTGATTACCCTGGCTGGAATGCTGGGTATCCTGGTGGTCATCCTGACATTGGGGACCGTGGTTCTGGATAAGACCACGGCGGCCATTGCGGCGCCTCCGCTTACAGGCGGCTTCGTGGCAGCCATGATGATGCAGTCCGTGGCGCCTACGGAGCAGCTGGCCATACTGGCCATGGCAGTGTATGTGCTTCAGGGATTTATCGGATATCCGCTTACAAGCATCTGTCTTAAGGCAGAGGGACGTAAGCTCTTAAAGGATTACCGCAGCGGCAAATATACGGTTGCCAAGGCTGCCGCCCAGGCCAATGCAGCAGCAGCTGATGATACCAGCGCATTTATCTTTCCGCAGATACCTGCAAAATATAAGAGCGATTTCACTTACCTGTTTACCATGGTAATCCTTACGGTCATGTCAGGATATCTGGATACTTTAAGCCATGGGTATATTTCGAAGTTCGTATGGGCGCTGATCCTGGGCGTGTTCGGCACTGCCTTCGGCTTTATTGAGAAGAACACACTGGTGCGCTCCAGAAGCATGGGCTTTATCTATACGGTTATCATGATGTTTGTTTTCTCACAGCTGAATACGGTCACACCGGATACCCTGGTGCAGCTGTTAAAGGATTTCGCGGTCCTGATCGTGCTGGCGACGGTTGGTATTGCTGTGTTCTCAATCCCGGTTGGAAAGCTGCTTGGCATGAGCCTTCCGATGTCCTTTGCACTGGGACTTGGTTCCCTGGCAGGCGGATTCCCGGCCAGCTATACACTGAGCGTGGAGGCTGCCAAGGTCCTTTCCTCCAGCGAGGAGGAGTACCGGATTCTGGAGGAGCATATGCTTCCCAAGACATTGGTGGCAGGATTCGTCAGCGCCACCTCGGGTTCTGTGTTTGTGGCAGGCATTGTCATGGCCATGTTCTTTAAATAGTGTTTGGACAGGGAAAAGGAGCGGTTACTATGGATTTAGGCTTAAGAGGAAAGGTTGCGGTTGTGACCGGAGGCAGCAAGGGCATTGGATATGCCGCGGCCAAGGTGTTCCTGGAGGAAGGGGCTAAAGTGGCAATCTGTGCCCGCCATGAGGAGGAACTGCGGCAGGCGGCAGGGGAACTGGAACAGCTGGGACCTGTTTACTGGGAGGCCGTGGATGTGACGGACGCCCAGGCCAATTATGATTTTGCGGAACGTGTGTACCGGCATTTCGGCAGCCTTGATGTGTGGGTGAATAATGTAGGGGCCACCGGCAGCAAAAAAGGTGAGGAATATGATGACGGGGAAATTGATTTCATGACAGGTGTCTGTTTCAAGTCAGTGGTATTTGGATGCCAGGCAGCGTTCCGGTATATGAAAGAAAAGGGCGGCGCAATCGTGAATGTCAGCTCCCTGGCGGCAAGGTGCCCTTCCGCGGGCAGGAGTACGCTGTACGGGCCTCTTAAATCAGCAATCAATAACCTGACCAATACATTTGCGGGCGAGTACTGCGCCCATAATGTCAGGGTTACCTGCGTGATGCCGGGATTTACAGCTACCCCGTTGGCAAAAGCCAATATCAGCCAGGAGGAATTGGACCGCAATGCGGGGGCAACCCTGCTCAGGCGCATGGCTGACCCGGAGGAGATAGCAAGGCCTATTGTATTTCTGGCCAGTGACTGGGCCAGCTATATGACGGCCACCACCATAGAAGTGTCCGGCGGGCGCAGCATGACGCTGAACCCCACCTATGCCTATGATAAGCTGGGGAATAGGAAATAAAAGGGACATACGGGAGATATCAATCAACAGCGCAACTATATAATATAAAAAATCCAAGGAGGAAAAACAATGATTGACAACAAGATTACAATTAAAGACGATGAAATGGTGAACGTACAGAGAGGAGCCATCGGACACCGCGCAACCTGGACCGGCCTTACATACACAAAGGCAAGGGAGGCAGGCATGGAAGAGGCCGCAGAAAAAATCATCCGCCAGGCAATCACTGAGACAGGACAGATCCAGGGCAAGGAAATCAAGGCAAAATGCCCCAACCCGGATAGTATTTCCAGTTTTGCCGATACCTTCCTCACACCTACCCTGCGCAAGACCTTCGAGGTAGAGTTCAAGGAACAGACCGACGACCGTCTGGATATTGAATTCCATCATTGCCCGTTATTGAAGGCATGGCAGGACCTGGGATTTGACGACGCAACCTGTGCAAAGCTGTGCGACATGGCAATGGACGGCGACAGGAATATTGCCAAGGCAATGGGCTATGGCTTCCATCTGGGCGATACCATTGCAGAGGGATGTCCAACCTGCAAGATTACGTTTTTTAAGGAGGAAAAAGAGGATTGATAAAGGGCTGCCGGTATCTGCCTGACCGTTGATTGAGGTCCGTATATCCATATCATATGAAGCCTGCGGGATGTCTGGATTTATGACAGTCCGTGGGCTTTGTGTTTGTGGCAGGTCATAGGCTTTATGTTTGTGGCAGGTCGTGGGCTTTGTGTTTGTAGTAGGTCGTGGGTTTTGTGTTTGCAGCAGGTTATAGGGTTTACGCCTGTGGCAGGTCATGGGTTTTATGTTTGTGTCAGCCTGAAGGCTTTATATTTATAGTGGCCTGTAAACGGTTTATTTCTTTTCAGAATATTTTACCCCCTAAAAATCCGGAATATCTGGCAGGAATTGTTTAATATATGGGCATACTTTATCAGGATGTATTTGGAATATACACGAAAATACACAGGAAGGAACAGGATGTGCCCATATGGATTTATCGCCTGAATTTAAGCATCTTTTGACGCTTTTGTATATAAGATATCTGCCTGGAATTTTATGGCACCAGTTTTTGTCATTAGTATTCGCAAAGAATCGTAACGTTTAGCGTCTGTCGGTGTTTTGAATTTGAAGGAATATGTATATGGATATAGTTGTATATGAAAATGAAAAATAATAAAGGCTTAAGGGAATTTTCATTGATATTTTTTTCTCCAGGTGTTAAGCTTCAGTAGGGTATATCCAGGCGGAGGCGGATTCACAGACCCGTCCGGATGATCCCGGATTACACCATGTATCATACAGCACAGGAGGAAACGTATCATGAAGAAACATTCATTCATCATAGCGGCCGCTGCCATAGCGGCAACCATTGCCCTTGGGACCGCGTGTGCCAAGAAGCCGGCGGTGGAGACCATGGAGACAGTTACCAGCGCGGCCCCCACGGAGGAAACCACAAAGCCGCAGCCCACAGGGACACAGCCGGAGGAGACCACGGCTGAAGCGCCGGAGTCCAAGGAGATGTACCATATGCTTCAGGGCACCGTCACCAAGGTCACGGGCGACGGGGATGTGTTCACGCTCCGGGCGGATGACGGCAGGGATTATGATATCAGGCCGGCTGACATAAGGGACGTGGAGGTTGAGATTGCAGAGGATGTACAGATTGCCATTGCTTATATCGGAGGGCCGCTGGGGGAACTTAAGGACGTGACCCTGGTGGTGGCGCTGCCGGAGCAGGAGGAGTGGAGCATCCTTACAGAGAAGGGGACCACCACGGCCAATGCCATGAGCAGCTTTACCATGAAGACGGACGACGGACAGGAACTCAGCTTTTTAAAGGATAACTGCCCCATAGAGGACGGGTCCCTGGCCGGGGACAGCGGGGATGAGGTAAGCGTGACCTATGTAAATTCCCAGGGGGTGAACTACCCGGTGGAGATTAAGTCTGCAAAGTAATGGCAAATCTCCGGGATTTTATGAAAAACCCTTGCAAAATAAGCATTTTCCTTGTACAATCTGATAATGGGTAAACAGCGTGGAAGAGGGGCCGTATATGACCCCTCTTTTAATGGATAGCATTATAAAAGCAGATAAAAGAAAGGGTACGAACATGATTAGTGCAAGCAACATATCCCTTCGTGTGGGCAAAAAGGCATTGTTTGAGGATGTGAACATTAAATTTACGGAGGGCAACTGTTATGGGCTTATCGGCGCCAATGGAGCGGGAAAGTCCACATTCCTCAGAATCCTGTCCGGGCAGCTGGAGCCGACCAGCGGGGATGTCATCATCACACCGGGACAGAGGCTTTCCTTCCTGCAGCAGGACCATTTTAAATATGATGAATATACGGTTCTCGATACGGTCATCATGGGCAACAAAAGACTGTATGAGATAATGAAGGAAAAAGAAGCCATCTATATGAAGGAGGACTTCACGGACGAGGACGGCATCAAGGCGGCTGAACTGGAGGGCGAATTTGCCACCATGAACGGCTGGGAGGCTGAATCTGACGCAGAGAGCCTGTTAAACGGCCTTGGTATTGAGACTGACCTCCACTACGCCCAGATGGGCAGCCTGCTGGGCGCCCAGAAGGTAAAGGTGCTGCTGGCCCAGGCCTTGTTCGGCAATCCGGACATATTGCTTTTGGATGAGCCTACCAACCATCTGGACCTGGATGCCATTGCATGGCTGGAGGAATTCCTGATTAATTTTGAGAATACGGTAATCGTGGTGTCCCATGACCGTTATTTCCTGAACAAGGTCTGCACACAGATTGCGGATATTGATTATGGCAAGATCCAGCTGTTTGCAGGAAACTATGATTTCTGGGTGGAATCCAGCCAGCTGATTGTCAAGCAGATGAAGGAAGCCAACCGCAAGAAGGAAGAGAAGATTAAGGAACTGCAGGAATTCATCCAGCGTTTCTCAGCCAACGCTTCCAAGTCCAAGCAGGCAACCTCCCGTAAGCGCGCCCTGGAGAAGATTGAACTGGACGACATCCGTCCCTCCAGCCGTAAGTATCCATACATTGATTTCCGTCCTTTCCGCGAAATCGGCAACGAGGTCCTGACCGTGGAACACCTTTCCAAGACCATTGACGGCGAGAAGGTACTGGACGATATCTCCTTTATCCTGGGACGTGAGGACAAGGTGGCACTGGTAGGACCTAACGAGAGGGCCAAGACCATCCTGTTCAAAATCCTGTCAGGTGAGATGGAGCCGGATGAGGGGAGCTATAAGTGGGGACTGACCACGTCACAGGCGTATTTCCCCAAGGACAACAGCGCCGAGTTTTCCAATGACGACACCATTGCGGAATGGCTGACCCAGTATTCTCCTGAAAAGGATGCCACCTATGTCCGCGGATTCCTGGGACGCATGCTGTTTGCAGGCGAGGACGGGGTCAAGAAGGTGAAGGTGCTTTCCGGCGGCGAGAAGGTGCGCTGCATGTTGTCCAAACTGATGATTTCCGGGGCCAATGTGCTGATGCTGGATGAGCCTACGGACCATCTGGACATGGAATCCATTGACGCCCTCAACAGAGGTATGATTAAGTTCTCCGGCGTATTGATTTTCTCCTCACGTGACCACCAGATCGTGCAGACCACGGCCAACCGTATCATGGAGATCATCAACGGAAAGCTCATTGATAAGATTACCACATATGATGAATACCTTGACAGCGATGAAATGGCCCGTAAGAGATTTACATTTACCATTACAGAGAGCGAAGAGGAAGACGATTAATAGAGATGAAAGGGAGGCAGGATGGTTATCCTGCCCCTTTTGCATTGATTGGCTGGCGCTGGTTTTCCGGGCGCCGGAAAGGGATGTGTATGAAAAAACGGTATGCTGTGACATTGGCCGCGGCGCTTGTGCTGTCCCTGGCAGGCTGTCACACACAGGAATCCAGGATCCACCCGGATGAAACCACTGTGCAGGGAACGGGGACGGACCAGGAAAGTACGGCACAGCCGGATCAGGGCGCGGAGGATGGACCGGACCTGGGGGATGGGAGCAAAAAGGATGACGGGACCCAAACGGATGATAAGACGGTTCATAAGGTGGGAAGACATGGGGATGACTATATCCTGCCGGATGCATTGACCCATGTCTATACCCAAAGTGAGCTTGCAGTCCTGACCCGGGAGGAGCTGCGTCTGGCCAGGAATGAGATATATGCAAGGCATGGACGGCAGTTTAACAGCGATGACCTGAACCAGTACTTTTCACAACGGCCCTGGTATCAGGGAACCATTTCCCCGGACCGGTTTGATGACAGCGTGCTGGGGCAGAATGAAAGGGATAACCTGAAGGCCATACAGGATATGGAGACAGGGAAGACCGTATGCGAAATCCCCAAAATCGGCACAGAGGAGTTCCCAAGGATAGACGGTTCCACCGCAACCCTGCCCATTTCCCAGGCCATGTACCGGATGGCCACGGGGGCTTCCGGGATGGAGGCAGAGTCGGCCATTACCCATGGAAAGACAACCCAGGCATGGATGTCCATGGTTGCGGAATATGTATCGCCGGAGAGACGTCCTGAACTGGTGATTGCCTATGAGCCGGGTGAACAGGTGCTTGAGGCCTTTAAAGAACCGGGAAATGAAGTCATCATGAAGCCCATCGGCAGGGACGCCCTTGTGTTCCTTGCCAACCAGTCCAATCCGGTCCATTCACTGACCGGCAGCCAGATTGCGGACATTTATTCAGGAAAAATCACCAACTGGAAGGTGGTTGGCGGGAAGGACCGGAAAATCCAGGCCTTCCAGCGGCCTGCGGAATCGGGAAGCCAGAACCTGATGGATAAACTGGTGATGAAGGGAAAGAAGATGGCAGAGGCCCCTGTGGACCTGATCATAAGCGACATGGAGGGGCTGCTGGAGGAGGTTTCCGCCTATGACGGCACAGGCGATGCCCTTGGATATTCTGTCTATTATTATGCCAGGAACATGTACCGGAAGCCGGAGCTGGCCTTCATGGCCGTGGATGGCGTCATGCCTTCCAGTGAGACAATCCGCAGCAAAAGCTACCCCTTTGTCAATGATTTTTATGCAGGCATCAGGGCGGATACGCCAAAGGATTCCAAGGCATATGAGCTGTTTGAGTGGCTTACGGGGGAGGACGGACAGTCCTTAATCAATGGACTTGGATATGTGGGAATCGGGGATGGGGCCAAGGAGCTGCCCGGTAACCTGCTGGCGCCGGATGAGGATTTTACCGCAGCCATTCCCCTGCCGGAGGGTCATGTGATCCTGGCAGACGGAAGATATCTGTTTGGTGAGCAGGGGATTGGGGTATTTGATTCCCATATGAACCTCCTTCAGTTCATCGGCCATGTGGACTGTGATGATGTGAACCGGTTTTTGGAGTGCAGCCGGGACGCCGTGCTTCCCATGATGGATACAATAACAGGCGGATACGGACATTACTCCATTGGGAAAAACCAGTGGGCGGACCGGGAACCGGAGGAAGATGATCCCTACTTCTATTGGGATGAGGAGGCTTTTGCAGAATCCCATCCTGAGCTGCTTCAAAAGTACGGGGTCACGGCAGAGGATGTAAAGGCCCGCTTTTACGGGGAATATGCGGGAGTTTTTGTCATTACGGACCGGCATGCGGAACATTATTACGGCTTTGACGGGACGTTCCTTCTGGATTATGAGACAGGAGGGAAGGGTGAGGAGGAACTGCCCTCCAGATATGTGTATGGCATAGATGACCATATGGCCTACGTGGAAATTGTAGATTACGGGGACGGCAACAATACGGGAAGCGTGCAGTACCATATCTACAAGGACGGCCGCCTGATGAAGACGTTGACGGATGAAGGCGGGAACGTATCAGATATAGAAACACATTTTTATACCAGGAGCAATGGCAATTACCTGTATTTTTATAATTATCAGGATGAGCTGTGCGCAAAGTTCCTGTATGGATATTATGGTAACGATTAACAATATGGACAGTGACAGTATCATGAATGGATCAGGAGGAAATGATGATGGAGAAAATAGCAAGCTTCAGTATTGACCACGTGAAATTACAGCCGGGAATCTATGTATCCCGCAAGGATAAGGTAGGGGACCAGGTGATAACCACCTTTGACCTCCGCATGACAAGCCCCAATGAGGAGCCGGTCATGAACACCGCGGAGCTTCACACCCTGGAGCACCTGGCGGCAACCTATCTCAGGATATACAGCGGACAGGGGGACAAGGTGATTTATTTCGGGCCGATGGGCTGCAGGACGGGATGCTATTTCCTGATGGCAGGGGATTATGAATCCAGGGACATCCTTGACATGATCATCCACACATTCGAATATGTGCGTGATTTTGAAGGCGTGATTCCGGGAACGGAGCCAAAGGACTGCGGAAACTATCTGGACCACAACCTGGACATGGCAAAGTACGTGTCAAGGCGGTATCTGGAAGTGCTGTACCATATTGACGGGTTCCCGGAATCCAGGCTTGTGTATCCCCAACAGTAGGAGGTCGGACAGATGGCAAAATTTATTTCATGGAATGTAAACGGACTCAGGGCCTGCGTCGGAAAGGGATTCCTGGATTTCTTCAAGGAAATTGACGCGGATGTATTCTGTATACAGGAAAGCAAGCTGCAGGAGGGACAGATTGACCTGGACCTTCCCGGATATCACCAGTACTGGAACTACGCCCTGAAAAAGGGATATTCCGGCACAGCCATGTTTACCAGGGAAGAGCCTTTATCCGTGTCCTATGGGATTGGGATGGAGGAACATGACACGGAAGGCCGGGTGATTACCGCTGAGTTCCCGGATTACTATGTGGTTACCTGCTATACCCCCAATTCCCAGGACGGCCTTGCAAGGCTGGACTACAGGATGAAGTGGGAGGATGATTTCCTGGCTTACCTAAAGGGGCTTGAGAAGAAGAAACCGGTGGTTTTCTGCGGGGACCTGAATGTGGCCCACAAGGAGATTGACCTTAAGAATCCCAAGACCAACCGGAAGAATGCCGGATTCACGGATGAAGAGCGCGGGAAATTCACGGATCTTCTGTCAGCTGGGTTTATCGATACCTTCCGGTATTTTTATCCGGATGCGGAGGGGATTTATTCCTGGTGGTCCTACCGTTTCAGCGCCAGGGCCAAGAACGCAGGGTGGCGCATCGACTATTTCTGCGTGTCTGAAAGCCTGAAGGACAGGCTGGTCAGCGCTGCCATCCATACGGAAGTCATGGGTTCTGACCACTGTCCGGTGGAGCTGGTGATGGAGTAAGGAGCTGTTTTGTGCAAAGGAGCCTGTAAAAGGCAGAGGGATGATAGATAGATGAATCTAGTAACAATTGAACATTTGACAAAATCATACACGGAAAGGCGGCTGTTTGACGACACTGCATTTTCCATCAATGAGGGTGAGAAGGTGGGCCTGATCGGCATCAACGGCACAGGCAAGTCCACCCTCCTGAAAATCGTGGCAGGACTGGAGGAGCCGGATGACGGCACCGTGGTCCGCACAAGGAACCTCTATATCCGCTATCTGCCCCAGATACCGGAGTTTACCCAGGGGGACACGGTGCTGGAGAGCATCATGCGGGACAATGAAAATGAAACCCACTACAGCTCCAGGGAAGAGATGTCCGCCACTGCGAAAAGCATGCTCAATGAGCTGGGAATCAGGGACCATGACGCCAAGGTGGAGACCCTCTCAGGGGGCCAGCGCAAGCGTGTGGCCCTGGCAGGCGTGCTCATGAGCCGGGCGGAGCTGCTGATCCTGGACGAGCCTACCAACCATCTGGACAGCGCCATGGCCGACTGGCTGGAGGATTACTTAAAGAACTTCCGGGGCGCCCTTCTCATGATTACCCATGACAGGTATTTCCTGGACAGCGTGGTGAACCGGATTGTGGAGCTGGACCAGGGGAAGCTCTACGGTTATCAGGGAGGGTATGAGGCGTTCCTCAGGCTTAAGGCGGAACGGCTGGAGATGGCGGAGGCCACGGAGCGCAAGCGCCAGTCCATCCTTCGCAGGGAGATTGCGTGGATCCAGAGGGGCGCCAGGGCGCGTTCCACCAAGCAGAAGGCCCACATACAGCGCTATGAGGAACTGCGGGACCAGACAGGGCCTGAGTATGACCGGAATGTGGAGCTGGAATCCATTGCCAGCCGACTGGGACGCACCACGGTGGAGGTAAAGGACCTTTGCAAATCCTATGGGGACAAGGTGCTGATGAAGGACTTTACCTACATTTTCCTAAAGAGCGACCGGGTGGGCATCATAGGCCCCAACGGAAGCGGCAAATCCACCCTGATGAAAATCATAGTGGGCTGGGTACAGCCGGACTCCGGCACGGTGGAGATAGGGCAGACCGTGAAAATAGGTTATTTTTCACAGGAAAATGAAGCCATGGACGAAAGCCTGAAGGTCATTGATTATATAAAAAATGTAGCGGAGTATGTGAAGACAAAGGACGGGAGCATCAGCGCAAGCCAGATGCTGGAGCGGTTCTTATTCCCGTCCAGTATCCAGTATACGGCCATAAGCAGGCTGTCCGGCGGTGAGAAGCGCAGGCTTTACCTGCTGCGCATCCTTATGGAAGCACCCAATGTAATCCTTCTGGACGAGCCTACCAATGACCTGGATATCCAGACGCTGACAATCCTGGAGGATTATCTGGATACATTTCCCGGGATTGTGATAACGGTTTCCCATGACAGGTATTTCCTGGACCGTGTGGTAAACCGCATCTTTGCCTTTGAGGGACAGGGCCGGGTGACCCAGTATGAGGGCGGCTTCACGGACTACCAGAGGTCGGTCAGGGCCGAGGCGGATCAGGCCGGAAACCGTACGGCTTCCGGGGAAGCCCCGGGAACCGGAGCCGGAAACGCCGGGAATGCGCAGGAGGCCCAGGATGGAAACCAGGCCGCTAAGCGCAATAACTGGAAAGATGGCCAGAACGTCACCAGGAAGCTGAAGCTTTCGTTTAAGGAGCAAAGGGACTGGGAGACCATTGAGGAGGATATCGCAGCCTTGGAGGCAGCGGTGGAAGAACTGGAAAAGGAAATCGTCCGGTCCTCCAGCAATTACACCAGGCTCAATGAACTGATGGCTGAAAAGGATGCAAAGGAAAAAGAACTGGAAGAGAAAATGGAGCGCTGGATGTATCTGAATGAGCTGATGGAGCAGATTGAAGCGCAGAAATAATGGGGAATGGGATTATTATATTAATACTACGGCCGCAGTGGATTGGGATTCACTGCGGTTGTTTTTTCCGCATAAATGGGGAATATTATCTGAAACTGAAATACATAAATGGAAAATGGATGACGATATTACAGGGAAGGGGCTATTTTGTTGACAAAGGGACAAAGTGATTATATACTTTTTGTATCGTGTCTGATTGGACACAGGCGGTTTGAGGAAAGGCGGTAACTAGAGATGAAAAAGGGTTTTCAGATAGGCAGGACCGATGGAAGGATATATGCAATGGGTGTAACCGCTGTTGCCGGAGGAATGCATTTTTCATATGCGTCAAAAGGAAAAAGCTGCGCCCTGCTTCTATATAAGAAGGGAGGCACGGCGCCCCTGGACCGGATCTGGTTCCCGGATGCCCTAAGGACCGGGGATGTGTGGAATGTTACTGTGCTGGGGGACTTTGAAGGGCTTTTCTATACCTATGAGGTGGATGGGAAGGAGACGCCGGATCCTTATGGCAGGCAGTTTACCGGCATGGAGCATTGGGGAAGCCTGGAACGGGTTGGCAGACCGGTGCGGTGCCCGGTAATCAGCGAAGGGGAGGTATATGACTGGGAAGGGGACATGCTGCCCCGGATACCATATGAACAATGCGTGATTTACCATATACATCCAAGGGGATTTACAAAGCACGCCTCATCGGGGGTAAAGCAGGCGGACCGGGGTACGTTTAAAGGCATTGCTGAAAAGATACCCTATCTCAAGGAGCTGGGGGTCACGACCGTGGAAATGATGCCTCCGGTTGAATTTGACGAAATCATCATGCCTGTCCACAATGACAGTCCGTTTGAACCGGAAAAACCGGATGGGAAGCTGAATTACTGGGGATACACCCGGGGACATTCCTTTGCGCCCAAAAGCGCTTACTCCAGCGGCGGCGGGAAGGAGCCGGTAAGGGAATTTAAGGACATGGTAAAGGCGTTTCACCGGGAAGGGCTTGAGATTGTGATTGAGCTGTTCTTTGACGGAAAGGAAGCCCCGGCCTATGTGCTGGATGCGGTGCGCTTCTGGGCCCATGAGTACCATGTGGATGGAATCCATCTGATTGGTTATGCGCCGGTCAAGCTGCTGGGGGAGGATCCGTATCTCAGCAGGCTGAAACTGTTTGCCCCTGACTGGGAAGGCGTTGAGCCTGGGACGTGCAGGCACCTGGCCAGGTATAATGACGGTTTCATGATGGATATGCGGGGGCTGCTAAAAGGGGATGAGGGGCACATGGACCATCTGGCCTTCCATACCCGCCATAACCCGGAGAAGGTGGGGGCCATTAATTACATGGCCAACACCAATGGATTTACCATGATGGACCTGGTGTCCTATGACCGGAAGCACAACGAGGCCAACGGGGAGGACAACCGGGACGGTACGGACTATAACCTGTCCTGGAACTGCGGGGAAGAGGGGCCGAGCAGGAAGAAACGGATTGTCCGGATGAGGAAGCAGCAGCTGCGCAACGCCATGGTGCTTCTGTTCCTGAGCCAGGGAACGCCGTTAATCATGGCCGGGGATGAGTTTGGCAGGACTCGGAAAGGCAATAACAATGCCTACTGCCAGGACAATGAAATCTCCTGGATTAACTGGCGGCTTCTGGATACCAACCGGGACTTATTCGGATTTGTGAAACAACTCATAGCCCTGCGCAGGGAACATCCTGTTTTCCATATGTCCAAGGAACCAGCGCTTCTGGATTATAAGTCCGTGGGCATGCCGGACGTGTCCTATCACGGCCTTAAGACCTGGTGCCCCATGTTTGAGAATTACTGCCGCCAGCTGGGAATCCTGTACTGCGGGAAGTATGGGGAAAAGGATGGCGGGGACGATGACTATTTCTATGTTGCCTATAATATGTACTGGGAGCCGTGCGTGTTTGCACTGCCCAACCTTCCAAAGAAGCTTAGCTGGCATATTGCCGTGAACACGGAAGAGGAGGACGCCATATATGCGCCCGGCGCGGAATGCCTGGTGATGGACCAGAAGAAGATAATGGTGAAGGCCAGAAGCATTGTGGTGCTGATTGGGAAGGAGGCGGCCGGCGGGACGGCAGATGAGCCTGTTGGGGAAAGAACGGCGGCTGGACCGGCGGATAAGCCTGTTGGGGAAAAATCGGCAGGCGGGCAGGCGGATAAGTCTGTTGGGGAAAAAGCGGCAGGCGGACCGGCGGATAAGCCCTCTGTGAAAAAAGCATCCCCCTATAAAACCAAGGCGACAAAAAATAACCGGAAGGAATCAGATATCCATGTTGAATGAAGAAATACTCCAATATATACAAAACCACAGGGAAGAAGCCTACGAACTGCTCCTGACCCTGGCAAGGATTCCGGCACCGTCCAACCATGAGGAGAAGCGGGCCAGGTTCTGCAGTGAGTGGCTGAAGGCCCAGGGTGCGGAGGGGGTCTATGTGGATGAGGCCCTGAACGTGGTCTATCCCGTGGATGCAGGGAATGATGTCCCGGTAGAGGTGTATATGGCCCACACGGATGTGGTGTTCCCGGATGAGGAGGAACTTCCTCTCCGTGTGGAGGATGGACGGATTTACTGTCCCGGCGTGGGGGATGACACGGCATGCCTGGTCAGTCTCCTGCTGGCTGCAAAGTACATTGCAGGGCATGTGGGAACCCCTGGATGGAAGGAACTGAGGGGGCAGAAGGACACCGGACTGGTGCTGGTATGCAATTCAGGCGAGGAGGGGCTGGGCAATCTGAAGGGGGTAAGGAAAATCTGTCAGGTCTACGGCAGCAGGATGGTGTCCTTCTGCACCTTTGACAGCGGCCTGGACAGCATTGTGGACAGCGCCGTCGGCTCCAAACGGTTCCGGGTATGTGTAAAAACCCAGGGCGGCCATTCCTATAATGACTTTGGCCGCGACAATGCCATTGCCAGGCTGGCGGACATAATCAGCAGGCTGTATGCGCTCCGTGTGCCGGAAAAAGGCGGCAGGACCACCTACAACGTAGGCATGATAACCGGAGGCACATCGGTCAACACCATTGCCCAGCAGGCTCAGATGCTCTATGAGTTCCGTTCCGAATCCAGGGAAAACATGGACTATATGGAGAAAATGTTCCTGGATGTCATTGAACAGGTAAAATCAGAGGGCGCGGACGTGGACCTGGAGGTAATCGGCCTGCGGCCCTGCGGCGGTGATGTGGATCCGGAAAAGGAACGTGCGCTGGTGGAACGTGCTATCCGGGCGGTAAGCGGCGTCACGGGTGCTGAACCTAAACGCCATTCCGGCTCCACCGACTGCAATATCCCCCTTTCCCTTGGAATCCCCAGTGTGTGCGTGGGAAGCTTCACGGGCAGCGGCGCCCATACAAGGGATGAATACGTGGAGACCGCGTCCCTGGAACAGGGATACCGGGTGGCGTTTGAGATGATATTGGGACATGACTGAAAATTGCTCCCGGGTCATAATGATAATTTCCCCTACATAGATTTAGAGTGGGTACTCTTAAGGAATGTCCACGATAGCAGGAAGCGTGGGAAGATATGGAGTGCTCCCAAAGGCGTGTATGTCTTTGGGGGCATTTTTGTACCCTGAAAAAGATGATGTGTTTGGGAAGAGGGGAGAGACAGATGGCAGAATGGCATGAACTGTCAGGAACGGATGTATTGAGCAGCCTTGAAACCGGACGGCAGGGAATCGATGATAGGGACGCCGAGGCAAGGCTTGAAAAATATGGGGAAAATGTACTGGAGGACAACGGCAGGCTTCAGTGGTGGCAGGTGTTCCTGTCCCAGTTTAAGGACCTGCTGGTCATCATCCTGATTGCGGCGGCAGCTGTCTCCATGCTGACAGGTGACCCGGAGAGCGCCATGGTCATTTTCGCAGTCCTTCTGCTTAATGCGGTGCTTGGCACGGTCCAGCACCAGAAGGCAGAGAAATCCCTGGACAGCTTAAAGCAGCTGTCCTCCCCGGAAGCCAGGGTCATCCGGGCGGGATCGCTGGAAGTGATTCCCTCCTCAATGGTGGTCCCTGGGGATATCCTGATGATGGAAACAGGGGACCTGGTGGCTGCGGACGGGCGGCTTTTAGAGGTTCACGGGTTTACTGTCAATGAAAGCTCCCTGACCGGGGAATCCCTCAGTGTGGAAAAACATACAAAGGCCATAAAAGGCAGGGAATCCGCAGTGGCGCTGGCGGACAGGACCAATATGGTGTTTTCCGGTTCCCTGGTGACCTCGGGCAGGGCCATGGCCGTTGTCACTGCCACGGGCATGGACACGGAGATTGGCAGGATTGCGTCCCTGATGAATGAGACAAAGGAGAAGAAAACGCCGCTCCAGGTCAGCCTGGACCGTTTCTCCGGCCGCCTGGCTATGGCCATCATAGCCATATGCGGCCTGGTATTCCTTCTGAGCCTGTACCGCAGGGAGCCGGTACTGGACGCCCTGATGTTTGCAGTGGCCCTGGCGGTGGCGGCGATTCCCGAGGCCCTCAGTTCCATTGTCACCATCGTCCAGGCCATGGGAACCCAGAAGATGGCAAAGGAACAGGCCATCATCAAGGATTTAAAGGCAGTGGAAAGCCTGGGCTGTGTGTCTGTAATCTGTTCCGATAAAACAGGCACCCTGACACAGAACCGGATGGACGTGGAACGGGTCTATATCAACCACACGGAACAGGATGTGATGTGGCTGGGCCGCAGCAGGAACAGGATGGATGTAAAACTGTTCCTGTACGGCGCCGTGCTCAACAACAATGCCTCCTCGGGCGGGGGACAGGATGAGGGGGACCCCATGGAGATTGCCCTGCTCCACATGGCGCGGGAGGCGGGGATGATTCCGGAGCAGGTGCGGATGATGAACCACAGGAAACGGGAAATCCCCTTTGACTCAGCCAGGAAGCTGATGACCACGGTTAACGAGGTGGAGGGACAGGAGCTGATTTTTGTCAAAGGCGCCGTGGATGTGCTTCTGAAAAAATGCAGCCGTCTTGCAAACCCGGCCGCCAGCCAGGCAGAGGGGAAAACCAGCGGCAAGCTGTCTGCCGCCGAAGCAGGAGACAGATTCCCGGATGGACCTGAAGGCGGAACCGGATACGGGAGCAAAACCGGATACAGGAGTGGAACCGGATACGGGGGCGGAGCCGGATACAGGAGCGGAACCGGAACCGGGACCGGGGACGTTCCCTCCCGCAGCCTGTCCTCCTCGGACAGACAGAGAATCCTGAACCAGAACACCCTCTGGTCGTCCAGGGGACTGCGCGTGCTGGCATTGGCCTGCCGTCCTTATGCGGAGGCAGGCAAGAACGGCGAGGAGGAGGACCTTATCTTCCTTGGCCTTATGGCGATGATGGATCCCCCCAGGCCGGAATCACGTTCAGCGGTTGCCAGCGCCAGGCAGGCCGGAATCCGCCCGGTGATGATAACCGGAGACCACAAGGTAACGGCCATGGCAATCGCGGAGAGGATTGGCATATTGACGCCGGGGGACATGGCAGCCACCGGGGCGGAGCTGGACCTGATGGAGGAAGAGGAGTTAGACCGGAGGCTGGAGCACATATCCGTGTACGCCCGCGTTTCGCCGGAGCATAAGATACGGATTGTCAGCGCATGGCAGAGAAGGGGCCATATCGTAGCCATGACAGGGGACGGCGTCAACGATGCTCCGGCCCTTAAAAAGGCGGATATCGGCGTGGCCATGGGCATTACCGGGACCGAGGTGTCCAAGGACGCCGCATCCATGATCCTGGCGGATGATAATTTTGCCACCATCATAAAGGCGGTGGCCAATGGCAGGAACGTTTACCGGAACATAAAGAATGCCATCCAGTTCCTGCTGTCCGGCAACATGGCGGGAATCCTATGTGTACTGTATACCTCCCTGCTGGCGCTGCCGCTGCCCTTTGCACCGGTGCACCTGCTGTTCATCAACCTGATTACGGATTCCCTTCCCGCCATTGCAATCGGCATGGAGCCGCCGGAGGACGGACTGTTAAAGGAACCGCCCAGGAATCCCAGGGAGGGGATACTGACCGCCTCCTTCATACGCGACATCCTGGTCCAGGGCGGCCTCATAGCGGCAGCCACCATGTGGGCCTATACCACGGGGCTTCATGAGGGAGGGCCGGGAAGGGCGTGTACCATGGCATTCTCCACCCTGACCCTGGCCCGTCTGTTCCATGGATTTAACTGCCGCAGCAGCCATTCCATCATCCGGCTGGGACTGGGAAGCAACCTGTACAGCGTCATGGCATTCCAGCTGGGCGCCTTGCTTCTGGCAGCCGTATTATTCGTTCCGGGGCTGCAGATCATGTTTGCGGCGGCGGATCTGAGCCTGAGCCAGCTGTCCACCATTGTTTCAGCTGCATTCCTGCCCACTTTGGTAATCCAGATACATAAAATAATAAAGGAATCCATTGTCTAAATAGTGTCTGATTTCTGAAATAATGGCAAAATCGTAGAAAAGTTCGGAAAAATGTGGTAGAGTAAACCTTAGAAATGATTTCGGCGCAGCCGCCGTAACTGATATGGCGCGGGCCGGAAGAATCAGGAGGGTATCATGAGACTTGTAACATATGAAATCGAACACAAATCCGGACTTGGGGTAATCAGCAAAGACGGCAGATGGATATATCCCCTGACATCGCTGGATATGGATTACAAAACCATGCAGGAACTGATTGAGAACATCAGTGATTCGGAAAAACAGCTGCTGGACTATGCGTCCGGCCAGGACCCATATAAGATAAAAGGGGCGGCCCCCATGGAAGAGGTATGCCTTAAAGCCCCGATTCCCAATCCAAGGCAGGATGTGATCTGTCTGGGGGTCAATTACATGGCCCATGCAGAGGAATCCGCCCGCTATAAGAAGGAAGAATTCAGCGGGGAAAGGCCCTTTGCCATCTACTTTTCAAAGAGGGTGAACCAGGCCACTGCGCCGGGGGAAGGCATTCCCAGCCATCAGGATATTGTAAAAGACCTGGATTATGAGGCCGAACTGGCAGTCATCATCGGCAGGGAGGCCTCCCATGTGCCTGCGTCCCAGGTAAAGGATTATATATTCGGGTACACCATCATCAACGATGTGAGCGCCCGTACCCTGCAGACACAGCATAAGCAGTGGTATTTCGGCAAGGGCCTGGACGGTTTCCTTCCCATGGGCCCATGTATTGCCACGGTGGATGAACTGCAGTATCCGCCCCATGTGCAGATACAGTCCAGGGTAAACGGGGAACTGCGCCAGGACAGCAACACCCGTCTGCTTATATTTGATATTGACCATATTGTCAGTGAACTGTCCCAGGGCATGACACTGAAGGCAGGAACCATTATTGCCACCGGGACACCGGCCGGGGTGGGCATGGGATTTGACCCGCCCAGATTCCTGAAGCCAGGCGATGTGGTGGAGTGTACCATTGAAGGAATTGGAACCATTGCCAATAAGGTAATGGACTGAGAGGAGGATAAAAATGGACTATTTACCTATGACCATACGTAAACAAAAGAACATTGCCCTGATTGCCCACGACCAGAAAAAGCGTGAGCTGATCCAGTGGTGTGATGAACACAAGGATATACTGTCCAAGCACTTCCTGTGCGGGACAGGGACCACGGCCCGCATGATTACGGACGCAACCGACCTTCCTGTGAAGGGGTATAACAGCGGCCCGCTGGGAGGCGACCAGCAGATAGGCGCAAAGATTGTGGAAGGGAAGATTGACTTTGTGATTTTTTTCTCCGACCCGCTGACGGCGCAGCCCCATGATCCGGATGTGAAGGCGCTTTTAAGGATTGCCCAGGTTTATGATATTCCTATTGCCAACAACAAGGCCAGTGCGGATTTCATGATTACATCTCCTCTTATGGATGAAGAATATGAGCATGATGTGGTGAATTTTAAGCAGAATATAACTGAGAGGGCGAATACGCTCTGATGTATTTGCCGCATCACTGAATGTTAGGATGAAGAATGAAGCAGATAAGGGGGCACATAATATGGAACAGAATTTATATGATTTGATGGATTGGGCGGGAATTGAGGAACTGGTGTATTCAGAGGCATCCAATCCCCACGCCATGCTGGGACCTCATCTGACGGAATCCGGCCTTTTGATTCAGGCCCTGATTCCCACGGCAGCGGAGGTTGTTGTGGAGATTGCATCCACTGGCAGGAAGTATCCCATGGAGCTGGCTGACGAGGCTGGATTCTTTGCAGTCCTCATTCCCAGGAAGAGCATGGCGGCATATACACTGCTTGTGACCTATGACAATGGTGTGACGGATGAAATCCATGACCCATACGCCTATGCGCCGCAGTTCGCTTCAGAGGACCTTAAGAAATTTGCAGCAGGCATACATTATTCCATCTATGAAAAGATGGGCGCGCATCCAATGACCATAAACGGTGTTTCAGGCGTGTATTTTTCCGTATGGGCGCCCTGCGCCATGCGCGTCAGCGTGGTGGGGGACTTTAACCTCTGGGATGGAAGACGCCATCAGATGCGCCGGATTGGGGAAGGCGACGGCAGTGTGTTCGAACTGTTTATCCCCGGTCTGACAACAGGCGTGATTTATAAGTATGAGGTCAAGACAAAGGCAGGACTGCCCATGTTAAAGGCCGACCCCTACGGCAATTATGCGGAGTTGCGTCCCAACAACGCTTCGGTTGTGTGGGATATCAACCAGTACCAGTGGAACGACAGGGCCTGGATGGACAAGCGGGCCAAGACCGGTACAAAGGACAGGCCGTTCAATATCTATGAGGTCCATCTTGGTTCCTGGATGAGAAAAGAAGCCGCAAAGGATGAGTCCGGAGAGGATATAGTGGGCTCGGAATTCTATAATTACAGGGAAATAGCAGTCAGGCTGGCTGATTATGTGCAGGACATGGGATATACCCATGTGGAACTGATGCCGGTAATGGAGCACCCGCTGGACGAGTCCTGGGGATACCAGGTCACAGGCTATTATGCGCCAACCAGCAGATATGGCACGCCCGATGACTTCATGTACTTTATGGACTACATGCATGGCAGGGGAATCGGGGTTATCCTGGACTGGGTGCCCGCCCATTTCCCGCGTGATGCTTACGGCATGGCTAATTTTGACGGCACATGCGTTTATGAACACATGGACCCCCGCAAGGGTTCGCACCCACATTGGGGAACACTGATTTACAATTACGGCCGTCCCGGGGTTTCCAATTTCCTGATTGCCAATGCGCTTTTCTGGGCTGAGAAGTACCATGCGGATGCTATCCGTATGGATGCGGTGGCCTCCATGCTGTACCTGGATTATGGAAAGAATGACGGGGAATGGGTGCCTAACATATATGGCGGCAACGAGAACCTGGAAGCAGTGGAATTCCTAAAGCATCTGAACTCTGTGTTCAAAGGGCGCGGGGATGGAGCGGTCATCATTGCAGAGGAGTCCACGGCATGGCCCATGGTAACAGGGAACGCAAAAGAAGGCGGTCTGGGCTTTGACTATAAGTGGAACATGGGCTGGATGAATGATTTCACCAACTATATGCGCTGCGACCCGTATTTCAGGAAGAATAATTACGGTGAACTGGTATTTTCCATGCTGTATGCGTACAGCGAGGACTTTGTGCTGGTATTTTCACATGACGAGGTGGTCCATGGCAAGGGTTCCATGATTGGAAAGATGCCCGGCGCCACATTGGAGACAAAGGCAGAGAACCTGAGGACGGCCTATGCATTCATGATGGGACATCCAGGCAAGAAGCTGCTGTTCATGGGCCAGGAGTATGCCCAGGTCAGCGAGTGGAATGAGGGCGCGTCCCTGGAATGGGGGCTGTTGGAATTGCCTGTCCATAAGAATATGCAGGATTACGTGAGGACGCTGAATAAGCTGTATCTGGAACATCCGGCCCTGTATGAGATGGATTATGACCCGGAGGGCTTTGAATGGATTAACTGCAGCTATCAGAATGAAAGCATGGTCATGTTTGTCCGCAAGAGCAAAAAGGCCGGGGAAACACTGTTGTTCATCTGTAATTTTGATAACATGGAACATGAGAAGTTCCGGGTAGGGGTTCCCTTTGAGGGCAGATACAAGGAAATCTTCAACACCGATGCAAAGGAATTTGGCGGCAGCGGCAAAGTCAATGGCCGTGTGAAGTCATCTAAGAAGATTGAATGGGATGAGAAGGAAGATTCCATTGAAGTCAATATCCCTCCCATGAGTGTCAGCATATATACCTGCACGCCTGAACCAAAGGCAAAAAAGGCTGGGACTGGCAAGGCAGCGGCCGGGAAAGGGCAGGCGGCTAAGACGGTTAAGAAGGCTGGGAGTAAGGCGGAATCGAAGGCTGGGCCGGGGAAGAAGGCGGAAGTGAAAGCGGAGCCAGAGAAGAAGGCGGAAGTGAAAGCGGAGCCTGAGAAGAAGGCAGAAGTGAAATCTGAACCGGAAAAGAAGGCAGAGAAGAAACCAGCGCCTAAGAGGCTATCCACTAAAAAAGAGGATCAAAAAAAGCTGACAACTGCTAAGACCGATCAGAAGCAGATATCCACCGCCAAGACCGATCAGAAGCAGATATCCACTGCCAAGACAGAGCAGAAGCAAATATCCACCGCCAAGACCGACCAGAAGCAGATATCCACTTCCAAGACCGACCAGAAGCAGATATCCACCGCCAAAACCGACCAGAAGCAGATATCCACCGCCAAGACCGACCAGAAGCAGATATCCACCGCCAAAACAGACCAGAAGAAGCTGTCTACAGCTAAGAAAGAAACCGGCAGGATATCCACGAAAAAAGAAAGAACAAAACAGATATCCACAAAAAAGACTGATCCCAAACAGATATCCACATCAAAGACAGGACAGAAGCGGCTGGGGACATCCAAAGCAGAGGCCGGGAAAACAGAAGATGACAGATAAAGAGCAGAAAAACCATATAATACGCAGAAAAACCATATAATACAAGGAGAGCGCAGGCCCCAGGCTTTGCGCTCTTTCCCTGTTTATGGTATAATGACCAGGCAGGCAATATGCAGGGCAGGGAAGCGGCCCCGGGGATGCTTGGTTTCCAAACACGCCCCGAAGGCACAACGGATATACATATCACACTGCCGGGAGTCAATGGATGGGGAGGGGAAAGGATGTTCAAATACATAAAAAACCTATGGCTGACAATTTCCCTCAAGAAGAAGCTGGGAACATTTTCCATCATTGTCATTCTGGTTATGGGGCTTTCCATTGCCTTTAACATATTAATAATGAATTTTTCCCTGGACAGCTTCAATGTGATATTAAATGATAATTCCCTCTGTTACGATGTGCAGGAAGCGCTGGAACAGGAAGCAGCCGCCTTTGAGGAGTATGTAAGGGACCGTTCCTGGGAAAGGGCCAAGGAGTACAGGCTGGCCTGCTTTAAGACGGAGGAGAGCATAAAGGCCCTGCCTTTTCAATATACGGACATCAACCAGGAGCGCTATGCCAGGACCTGGAATATTAAAAACGGATATGAGGGCTACCGTGTGTTCCGGGATGAAGTGCTTCACATGAACCCGGAGGACAGGGGATTTGTGGACAAGCTTTATAAGGTGTACGGGATGCAGGGATATCTTCAGACCTATGCCAGAAGGCTGATGCAGGCTACCATCAAAGAGGGGAAGAGCAGCTATCAGCAGAAAGTCCCGGTCCTGTATTATATCCCCTATATGATCATGGCATACTCCATTGTGATGATCATAACCGTCATCTGTCTGACCAAGCTTCTGTCCAATACCCTGATTAACCCTATGGTCCGGCTGGCCCACTGTTCCAGGAAGATAGCCAGGAATGACTTCAGCGGCAATGATGTGACGGTTGAGAATAAGGATGAGATGGGCGAGCTGGTCCAGGCCTTTAATAAGATGAAACATGCCACTGAAGGGCATATTAATACGCTGAAGGAGAAAAATGAGATAGCCGAACGTCTCCATAAAGAGGAACTTGGCCGCATTGAGATGGAGAAACGTCTGGATGCAGCCAGGCTGGAGCTGCTGAAAAGCCAGATAAACCCTCATTTCCTGTTTAACACCCTGAACATGATTGCATGTATGGCCAAGCTGGAGGAGGCGGACACCACGGAGAGGATGATATCCAGTATGAGCAGCCTGTTCCGGTACAACCTTAAGACATCGGAGCAGATTGTGCCATTGGCCCAGGAACTTAAGGTGGTGAAAGACTACATGTACATCCAGCAGATGCGGTTTGGCAGCCGCATTGCATATGACTGCCAGCTGGAAGTGGATGAGGAGGAAACCATCATACCGGCCTTCACCCTTCAGCCGATTGTGGAAAATGCAATCATCCATGGCCTGTCAAAGAAGGAGCAGGGCGGAAAAATCCTTCTAAGGGTATGGAAAAAAGAGGATAAGGTCATCATATCGGTTGCGGATACCGGAGTGGGGATGAGCCAGGAACGGCTTATGGAACTGCGCACGGCCCTCAATGCAGGCGGGACCGCACGGGTCGGGATTGGGCTTGGGAACATCTGCCACCGGATCCACGCCATGTACAGGAACGGTGACTTCAGGATATACAGCAGCGAGGGAAATGGCACGGTGGTACAGGTCATCGTACCGCAGGATGAGCATGCGGAAATGGGAAGCGGGAATCAGGAAACAACATAGGGGGGATTACATGCTGCGTTTATTGATAGCTGACGATGAGGTGATTGAGAGAAAGGTCCTTTATAAAACCCTACAGAAGAATATAGGGGATCAATGCGTGATCTTCCAGGCTGAAAATGGCCGTCAGGCGCTGAGGGTCTATGAGGAAGAGAAAATCCAGATTGCAATCCTGGATATCGAAATGCCTGGTATTAACGGGATTGAGGCCGCACAGAAAATCCGGGAAAAGGATAAGGAATGCTGCATCATTTTCCTGACTGCCTTTGATGAGTTTTCCTATGCAAAAAAGGCCATTACGGTGCGGGCCCTGGATTATCTTCTGAAGCCCTATGATGAGCAGGAGCTGATGCTGGTGGTGGAGGAAGCCATGCGGCTGGCTGCTGAGTACCAGGCCAACCGGCAGGCGGCTGAGTCCCAGGCCGGACGGGGCCAGAAGTATGAACTGCCGGAGACCGCCCTTCCTGCGGGGGATGACATGGAGGACGGCGGCCAGGTCCGTCTGTCCAAGGTGACGGAAATCATCAGCCATTATATAGAAACCAATTACATGTACGACATATCCATGCAGGACCTGGCACGGCATATGAATTACTCGGAAGCCTATTTCTGCAAGCTGTTTAAGCAGTGCTTTAATAAGAATTTCACGTCCTACCTGACGGAATACCGGGTGGAGGAAGCCAAGAGGATGCTGGCGGAGCCTACGGTGAATGTCAAGGACATCGGCAGGGCGGTGGGGTATTCGGATTCCAATTATTTCGCAAAGGTATTCAAGCGGATCACAGGACAAAGCCCAACAGAGTACCGGTTGTGCATATTCCAGAGAGGATAAAGGCAGCGTAAAGACATATTGTGTGATATATGCATAAAGATAATGTTAAGACAGGTTAAAATCGTACTATGATTCACAAAAATTTACTATGTTCAGATTAAGATTTTCCTCTTATAATTTAATTAGCGTAAAGAAAGCGTAAACAAAATATGCGAAAGCATAAAAAATGTATAAAGAGGAGGATATGTTACATGAAAAAAAGATGGATGAGTGCAGCACTGTGCGCAGTAATGGTAGCTGGTTCCCTGGCAGGCTGCGGCCTGAAGACACCGGATGCACCGACAACAACAGCTGCTCCGGCAGCAACCGAGGCACCTGCAAGTGAGGCAGCCGGGGAGAGCAAGGAAGAGGCTCAGACCGAGGCAGCTGCCGACACAAGCGACATGCCGGAGATTACCCTGGTCATGGCTGAAGTTAACCCCTTAGACACGATTGTTGGACAGACCGATTCCAAGTTCAAAGAGACGGTTGAGGAAATGTCCGGCGGCAAGATTAAGATTGACCTGCAGGCCAGCGGTGTCCTGGGTTCTGAGAACGATGTCCTGGATACCATGCTGGGCGGCGGCGGAACCATTGATATTTCCCGTATTTCTGCATTTGCACTGACAAGCTATGGCGCTGAGAAGTCCGTACTTCTCTCCATTCCTTACACATTTGCAAACCGTGACCATTTCTGGAAGTTTGCTGACAGCGAACTGGCTCCTGAATTCCTCATGGAACCGCACGACAACGGACTTGGTGTAAGAGGCCTGTTCTACGGCGAGGAAGGTTTCCGTCATTTCTTTACTGTTAAGGAAGTAAAAGGCTTAGAGGACCTGAAGGGCATGAAATTACGTGTGTCCAACGACCCGATCATGAACGGTATGGTTAACGGACTTGGCGCAAGCCCAACGGTTGTTTCCTTCAACGAACTGTACTCCGCACTGCAGACCGGTGTTGTTGACGGCGCTGAGCAGCCAATTGCCAACTACAAATCCAATGCATTCCAGGAAGTTGCTCCAAACCTGATTCTGGACGGCCACACACTGGGCGCCATCCAGGTCATCATCACGGACGAGGCTTGGGATAAGCTGACCGAAGAGCAGCAGAACATCCTGATGGAAGCTGGTAAGGTTGCTTCTGAATTCAACAGGACCATCTCTGAGGAAGCTGAGAACAAGGTGCTGGATGAGCTGAAGGCTGATGGAATTAATGTAGTTGAAGTTCCTGATATCAAACCATGGCAGGATGCTTGTAAGGATATCATCGAGTCTTCCACAAAGGATCAGGCTGAGCTGTATCAGCAGATTCTTGATATGAACAATTAATAAACGGCAATCAGAACAGGCACAGGGAAATGAAATTTACTCTGTGCCTGTATTAATGAAAGGGGAATTGATATGCCAGCAATGTTTGAAAAGATTGATAAAATCAAACCCGCATATGATATGACATATAAGTTTGTCCTGTTTCTCTGCAAGGTACTTCTGGTAGTGGATATCCTTATCACAAGCATGGCAGTGGCAGGCAGATACATACCGTTCATTCCTGACCCGGCATGGAGTGAGGAAGTGGTACTGACCTGTATGTCCTATATGGCGGTGCTTTCTGCTGCTCTTGCAATCAGAAGGGGCGCCCATATCCGCATGACGGCATTTGACCGCTATCTGCCATCTAAACTGGTGAAGAGCCTGGATATCATTGCCGATCTGGCAGTGTTTGCCCTTGCAATCATCATGATTACGGTTGGCTGGAAATATGCCACCGGAATCGGTTCCAAGGGTACCTATGTAAGCATGCCGAAGGTTTCCAGGTTCTGGATGTACTTCCCGGTCCCTCTGGCAGGCGCGGCTATGTTTGTTTTCGAAATAGAAGCTTTGTATAATCATGTAAAAGGCTTCTTTGTAAAGGAGGAGATGGAGTAATGGATGCAAATAGCATGGCAATTCTGGTTTTACTGGGAAGTTTCTTCCTGATGGTATTCCTGCGTTTCCCCATCGCCTATGCGGTAGCGCTTTCTTCTGTGTTCTGCCTTCTGTATCAGGGGCATAACCTGACCACCATCTGCCAGCAGATGGTAAAAGGCATCAGTTCTTTCAGCCTGATGGCCGTTCCTTTCTTCATCACCATGGGATGCCTGATGGGGTCCGGCGGTATCTCCGAAAAGCTGATAGCCCTGGCCAATGCATGTGTCGGCTGGATGCGCGGCGGCATGGCAATGGTTAATATCGTTGCTTCCTATTTCTTCGGTGGTATTTCCGGTTCCGCTTCCGCGGACACGGCTTCCCTTGGTTCCATCCTTATACCGATGATGGTGGACCAGGGATATGATGACGATTTCTCAACCGCTGTAACCATCACATCTTCCTGTGAGGGGCTTCTGGTTCCTCCCAGCCATAACATGGTTATCTATGCAACCACGGCAGGAGGCATTTCCGTGGGAAGCCTTTTCCTGGCAGGATATATACCGGGTGCGCTTCTGGCTGTCACGCTGATGATTGGTTCCTATATCATCTCTGTTAAGCGCAATTATCCCAAGGGTGAGAAGTTCAGCATCATCAACCTGATTAAACAGCTGAGTATTTCCTTCTGGGCCCTGGCGGCTGTGCTGATTGTTGTATTCGGCGTGGTTGGCGGCGTGTTCACTGCGACTGAGTCCGCGGCCGTAGCGGTTATCTACAGTCTGATTGTCAGCGTATTCATCTACAGGGGACTTGACTGGAAGGGCGTATGGAGGGTGCTTGGGGACTGTGTGGACACCCTGTCCATTGTCATGATATTGATTGCAACATCCAGTATCTTCGGATTCTGCCTGACCCAGCTCCATGTGCCGGACCTGGCAGCCAGTACCATTACAGGCATGACCAATAACCCGATCCTGCTGGCCCTGCTGCTGAACCTGATCCTGCTGATTCTTGGATGTATCATGGACATGGCGCCCATTATCCTGATTGCAACGCCAATCCTGCTTCCAATCGCAACCTCCATCGGCCTGGATCCAATCCAGTTCGGTATCATGGTTGTCCTTAACTGCGGTATCGGCCTCCTGACACCTCCGGTCGGCGCAGTGCTTTTCATTGGCTCTGCCGTTGCCAAGGTGCCCATGGAGCGTGTGGTCAAGGCTACGCTTCCATTCTATCTGTGCATGATTGTTACACTGCTGCTGATTACCTTTATCCCGGCTGTCAGCATGTGGCTGCCGACCGTACTGGGTGGTATGGCGAAATAAACAGCGGTGTTTCCATATGATTCAAACTACAAATCTCCGTCCATGTGAATATGGGCGGAGATTTTTTGTGCGCCCGGAATTGGCGTAATCTTAGAGACAGGAGTCCTGTTGTGATTGGAACATGTTCATGGTTCCAATTGGCTGGCGGAGTCAGGATCCAGGTACAGCCTGGCTGACTTTTGAAGCCTGAGGATGCTGGCAGGGCAGCTTTCCGATATCTGGCCGTTTATAAGGCGGGATATGGCCTGGGCCTTGGTGGGCGCCGGGACCACGCAGAACAAAGCCTTAGCCGACATCAGCCCGGGAACCGTGACCGTCATGGCATATTCCGGAACCTGGTCCATGGATGCGAAACAGCCGTCATTGACCTGCTGCTGGCGGCAGACCGGATCCAGCTTTACCGGTTTTACCAGACGCGTGTCGTTAAAATCAGCCACAGGCGGGTCGTTAAATGCCACATGGCCATTTTCACCCACGCCCAGGACGCAGATATCGATGGGATGTTCTTTTAACAGGGCTTCGTAGCGCGCCGCTTCCTTCTCAGGCTCTGTTGTTTCGGGGGAAATATAATTCACCTGGGCAAAGGGCTTGTGGCCGAAGAGATGTTCCCGCAGGAAGTTCCCGAAGCCCTGGGGCGCGTCCGGTGATAACCCGATGTATTCGTCCATGTGGAAGCAGTTAATCCGTGTCCAGTCCACATCCTCCGCTTCCAGCAGTCCGGCCAGGACTTCATTCTGGGACGGCGCCGCCCCGAACATCATGTTGATTACAGGCTTCTGGGAAAGCATCACATGAATCATGGCAATGATATCCCTGGCAGCTGCCTTTCCCATCTTCCCGCGGTCTTCGTAGATAAAGCATTGCAAAGCGTCTTTTGTAAAATATCGTATGGTTTCCATAAGTCCTCCTTCTTGTTAGTGGTGCATGCCCCCGGCTCTGCTTATCACAGGGAAAACAGGCGTGCTGCTGACTGGCTGTCCAGGAACAGCCTCCAGTCCGGATGTGTTTTTAGGATGGTTGCCGGTACTTCAGGGCTTACCGGTTCCGTCACGGTGTGCAGGATGGCTTCGGCCTTCACATCGTGGGGGACGGCTGAGATGATATGGCGGCATGACATGATCTGTTTCACGCACATGGTTATGGCCTGCCTTGGTACGGAATCAACATCTGGGAACCATCCTTCGCCTACCTGCTGTTTCTTGCATCTCTCATCCAGATCGACTATTTTATAGGCCTCGTCCGTATCAAAATCAGCGGGCGGGTCATTGAATGCAATGTGCCCGTTTTCGCCAATCCCGATGACGCCCACGTCCACCGGCTCCTTCATAAGCTCACGGGACAGGGCGGCAATATTCCCGGCAGCATCTCCTTCGCCGTCAACAAAATAGGCTGCTTTCAGGGGAACCTTGCTGACAAAGCGCTCCTTTAAGTATTTGCGGAAGCTGGCAGGATGGCTTTCGGGAAGGGCCACGTACTCGTCCAGATGGAACATCTCTACCTGCTCCCAGGGAACGTCAAGGCCGATAAGTGCCTCCAGGGTCTCAAACTGGGAGGCCCCGGTGGACAGCACCAGCCGGGCATGGCCCTGGCGTCTGACGGCCTCATTTAAAAGATCGGCAATTGCATTGGCTGCCTGTGCCCCCAGTTCTTTGGGGGTAGAAGATACATGGATCATCATGCTCATAATATAGTTCTCCTTTATAAAAAATGTTTTGTGTTTTATTGTCTGATACCGGATACATAGACGGAAGATATACGGATATCGTCATCAAAAATAAGCAGGTCCGCTGACTTACCCGGTTCAATGCTTCCGTATGTTTCCTGGATTCCCAGGAAGGAGGCCGGGTTCAGGGACGCCATCTTAACCGCCTCCCAGACGGGAAGGCCGGCCTCCTGCACCATCACGCGGACCAGGCGGTCCGTGGTCGCCACGCTGCCTGCAAAGCTTGTAAAGTCAGGCATATTGGCAATCCCGCCTTCAATGATGACGGGCACGCCGTTCTTCCTGGAACCCAGTAAGGATGGGCCGTCCGGCATGCCTGCTCCCCGCATGCTGTCCGTTACAAGGCAGATATCCCCATGGTTCTTGCACTTAAGGATTAACCGTAACAGCTCAGGCGGAAGATGGATTCCATCGGAAATGATCTCCACTTTCAGCTGGTCAAACAGGTATCCGCATTCAATCAGGCCCAGTATGCGGCGCCCCCGCTTCCTGGTAATGGTGGACATGGCTGAGTAGAAATGCGTAATCTGGCCATAGCCGTGTTCCATTGCTTTGACAATATCGTCAAATCCCGCATCGCTGTGCCCCATGGAGGCCTTGATTCCCCTTTTGGCAAGCTCGTCCCCAAGTTCCAGTGCGCCGGGAAGTTCCGGTGCAACAGACCACCTTACGATGTTGCCCTGGCCGCGTCTTAGGATCTCATGATAGTGCTCCGGATTGGGATGCACCAGATACTTTGGAGGCTGTGCTCCGGCCTGGGCCGGGGAAAAATAAGGTCCTTCCAGATGGATGCCCAAAAGATGGGGCATCTGCTCCGTTACGGCCCTGGCCTGTCCATAGGATTCAAAAAAGGCAAACAGTTCTTCATCGGAACAGGTAAGCGTGGTGGGACAGATCCCGGTGGTCCCATGGTTAAGATGCGCCCTGGCTGCGGTCAGTATATCTTCCATGTGCCCGTCCATGAAATCGGCGCCGCCCCCGCCATGACAGTGGATATCGATAAATCCCGGTGACAGATACTGGCCGCCGCAGTCCACCATGGTACAGGAGTTAAGCTGCTCCCGGTCAGGTGTTCCCTTGCCGATGGATTCAATCACCCCGTCTTTCACGGATACATAGTGGTTGTCAAGTACGGTATCAGGAAGGACAATCCGGGCGTTTGTAAATATAAAATGCTCCATATGTGTTTCGCTCCTTTAGTCGAATTGATTCCAGAATAGAAGAAAAGCAATTAAAAGTCAATAGGTTTTGGGTAAAATATACAATAAAGTTAAAGATTTATGAGATAAAAATAGCGAAAATTTTTTCCGTATTGACATTGCATATTGTAGTGGACTATAATATGGACAACGGAAACGTTTTCGAAAACAATTTAACTTAGTTAATTTCACAACATGTGACCAATTGCTGGGGAGAAAGTGGGAAGGAATGTGGAATTATGCTGATGGAAGTAAAAAAGATAACCTTAAAGGACATAGCCCAGGCCAGCGGATATTCCCTGGTATCTGTCCACAGGGCCCTGAATAACAAGGAAGGGGTCAGCAAGGCAGTTAAGCAGGAGATCCTGAATGTTGCCAATGAGATGGGATATACTGCCAATTACGTGGCTTCAGCGCTGAAGCGGCGTCAGGTGAACCTGGCAGTGGTGCTCCCGGAGCCGGAGGAAGGCGGAAAATACTATTTCCGTTACATATGGAAGGGCTGCAGGGTATACGAGGCAGAAGAGGAAGGATACAACATGAATGTGATGAACTACACATTCAGTGTTGACGGAGACTCCGGGGACAGGGAACAGGTGGAAATCTTAAGGAACCTGTATGAGGAGTGGGGAGGCCAGCTGGACGGTCTTCTGACAGCGCCTAATATCAACAGCTCCAGGATGGAATGCCTGTTAAGCCAGTTCACGGCAAAGGGAGTGGCCGTGGTCCTTATTGACAATGATTTTAAAGACTGCGGAAGGCTCTGCTGTGTGGCACCCAACGACACCTATACCGGACAGCTGGCAGCAGAACTTATGAACATGGTACTCAAAGGACAGAAGGGCACCATCCTTGTAGCGGCGGGAGACGAAGGTTCCCTGTCCCATAAGATGAATGCGGCTGGTTTTGAGGATTATTTCAGGAAGAATAACGCGGACATCACGGTGAGATGCATACAGGATTTATACCGGTCAGAAGCCAACAAGCAGCAGATGCTGGCATGCTTCAGGGAAGATGAAAGCATTATCGGCGCATACTCCGTAAGGGCCAGGAACACCATCCCGCTGTGTGAGGCGGCGATTGCGTCAGGAAGGATCCAGGAGCTGTTCCTGGTGGGAAGCGACTTATTCCCGGAAAGCGCGCAGATGCTCAGTGACGGGATCCTGAAAGCCATTGTCTATAAGGGACCGTATCAGAAGGGGTATCAGGGATATAAAACCTTGTTTGAATACCTGATTAAAGGAATACCTCCCAAGGGCGAAGCCATCAGCGTACCCATATCCATCATTTTACAGAACAATATAAAATTTTATGAAGAATTTATCTAATGAGGAGGAAAAGGTAGATGAAGAAAGCGATATCCGTAATACTATCATGTGCAATGGTGATGTCCATGACAGCGTGTGGAGGAGGCGCGGCCAAACCGGCAGAGACAGCTGCCACCACGGCCCAGGCCGCTGCACCTGAAACATCCGGTGAAAAAGAGGAAGCTGCCAGTGAAAAGGAAGAGGGTTCAGAGGCAGCCGGACAGGACATGGGGGAAGAGCTGCATTTTAAACTGGCAGAGAACCAGCCCGACGGCAACCCGGTCACGGAGGGCATGAAAATGTTTGCCGAGCTGGCCAAGGAATATACAGGCGGTACCGTTAATATTGACGTGTATCCCAACGCCGCCCTGTGCGATGAGGCTTCCTCCATTGACCAGGTACAGATGGGGACACTGGATTTCTCCCGCGTGAATACAAATACAATGGCTCCTGTCATTGATATATTCGGCGTATTTGCAATGCCTTATCTGTTCTCCAGCACGGAACAGAAGTATAAGGCCCTGGACGGTGAAGCCGGTGAGGCGGTACTGTCAACATTGAGTGATTATAACATGGTTGGCCTTGACTATTACGAGGCTGGTTCCAGATGCTTTTACACGGTTAGTAAGCCCGTACGGTCCGTGGCCGACTTAAAGGGCATGAAGTTCCGCGTACAGCCCACGGAAGTGGCGATTTCCATGGTGCAGGCCCTGGGCGCAGAGGCGACCCCGATGGAATACGGCGAGGTGTTCCAGGGACTTCAGACCGGTATTGTGGACGGAGCTGAGAATGACTTTGTAAGCTACTTTACCTCCGGACATTACGAAGTGGCAAAGTATTACAGCCTGGACGGACATATGGCTCCGCCGGCCCTGTTAATCTGCAGCCAGGCTGCATGGGATAAGATGTCAGAACCGCAGAGGGAAGGCGTCATCAAGGCTTCGAAGGAAGCAGCCAAGTGGCAGCGCCAGGCCATGCAGGATTTCCAGGAGGAATCCAGGGCCAAGTGTGAGGAGGCCGGATGTGAGATCATCGAGGTTGACGTAAAAGAGTTCCAGGATGCAGTGGCTTCCGTTTACGATGAGTATCCACAGTATAAAGAGGTTGTGGATATGGTCCGTGCGGCACAGTAACCACAGCAATAACAGAGGAAGAATAACATGGGGCAGCCTTATGTCTGCCCCGTATTTTATCAATCATTGAGGAGGAAACGACCCTATGGGTAAGATAAAGAAGGGCCTGGGCTATGTTGTGGCCGTGGAACAGTATGTCTGCTGCGCGCTGCTGGTTGTGATGCTGGCCATCTGTTTTGTGGCGGTTGTCATGCGTTATGCATTCAACAGCCCCATTGTATGGTCGGAGGAAGTGATTCTGACCTGTCTGATATGGTTTGGATTCATGTGCATTTCCATCGGCATTTACAGGGATGACCATATCGCCATAGAAGGCGTCTTTAACAAGCTTCCGCCTTCGGTCAGGAAGGCATTGACTGTTTTCAGGCATGTTCTATTGATGGTATTCTGCATGTTCATGACCTACTATGGATGGAAGATTTTCAAGATTAATCTACAAAAACGCCTTCCTGCAACACACTGGTCCCAGGGGCTGCAGTATTTTCCCATGGTGTTCAGCGGCGTCCTCATGACTGTCTACAGCATTGTGAACCTGATAGAAACCCTGATTCCATATAAGAAGGAGGAAACGGTAGAATGAGTGAAGTTGCAATCGGCACAATCATGTTATTTGCGGCATTGGCCATCCTTATGATCATCCGTATTCCCATTGCCTTTTCCCTGGCTATTTCAGCCATGATTACGGCAACTTATCTGGGAATCCCCTACTTTAACCTCTTCCAGAAAATGTCGGTGAGCCTGATCAGCTTTACCTTCATCGCCGTTCCCTTCTTCATCATGATGGCCCAGGTAATGACCGACGGGGAGATTACCAAAAAGCTGATGGCTTTCTGTAATATCATTGTGGGAAGGGTCAGGGGCGGCACGGCAATCGTGAACATCCTGGTGAGCATGCTGTTTGGAGGCATATCCGGCTCCTCGGCAGCAGACGTATCCTCCATCGGGGCCATGCTGATCCCGGCCATGATAGATGAGGGGTATGATGTGGATTACAGCGTTGCCGTTACCGTCACATCCTCTGTCGAGGGAGTCATCATCCCTCCCAGCCAGAACATGCTGTTCTATGCCCTTGCATCGGCCAGCGGCATTTCCATCAGCACGCTGTTAATCTGCGGTTATGTCCCGGGCATCCTTCTGACACTGGGATTGATGATTCCGGCCTATGCCATTGCCATGCAGAAGAAGTATCCTCTGGGCGAGAAGCATTCCCTGAAAGAGAATGTGAAGATTGTCACGGAGGCAGTCCTGGGTCTTGGGGCAATCGTAATCGTAATCGCAGGAACGTCCTTTGGCGTGTGTTCAGCCACGGAGGCAGCGGCAGTGGCGGCGGTCTATGCCCTGGTCATCACCGTGGTGGCATACAGGAACATGACCGTGAAAAAGTACATTGAGGGTCTTAAGAAATGTCTTCCTACCATGACCATGGCAATGGCAATCATATCGGCCTCAGGCGCATTCAGTTATGTGATGTCTTATCTGAAGGTTCCGCAGAACCTTACCACATGGCTGCTTGCATTAACTTCCGACAAGATACTGCTGACCCTGCTTCTGCTGGTCATGATGCTGATACTGGGCTGTTTCATGGACATGGGAATCCTGATCCTTCTTACGACGCCGATCCTTTATCCCATTGCAACCGGGGTTTTAGGGTTTAATCCATATCACTTCGGGGTTGTACTGGTGCTTGCCTATGGAATCGGGCTGTGTACGCCTCCGGTGGGGACATCGCTGTTCATCGGCTGTTCCATTGCCAAGACCCCGGTGGAAAAGGTGGTAAAGGGATTCATGCCCTTCTACCTGTCCATGGTGATCATGCTGCTCCTGCTCACGTTCATTCCCGCGCTTTCACTGGGGCTGCCGCAGCTGTTGGGGTTATTATGATGAAGAATATATTATGTTATGGCGACAGCAATACATTCGGAACGGATCCCGTGCACGGCGGCCGTCATCCCTGGGATGTGCGGTGGACGGGAGTGCTTGGGCAGCTGCTGGGGCCGGGATACAATATCATAGAAGAGGGATGCGGAGGAAGGACCACTGTCTTTGACGATGAACTTTCCTATGGAAGAAACGGGCTTAAGATGCTGGTTCCCTGTATCGCCAGCCATAATCCCCTGGATTTAATCATCCTTTCCCTTGGAACCAATGATTTGAAACACCGGTTCCAGGCCACGGCCTGGGATTTGGGAAGGGCAATGGGGCAGGTTATCGATGGAATCAGGACATTTCCCTTTGAACCTGTCTACCCAAGACCGCAGATCCTGGTAGTCTCGCCCGTATTCATTAAGGAGGGGATTGAGGACAGTATGTATGGCTGCTTTACCAAAGAAGCAGCGGAAATGTCCCACGTATTTGCCAGGGAATACAGACAGGTGTGCAGTGAAAAGGGCTGTCACTTCTTTGATGCCGCCTCCGTGGCCCAGGCCAGCGATGAGGACAAGCTTCATATGACGGCGGCGGAGCATGGAAAACTGGCGGAGGCACTGGCGCCGGTGGTGAAAGGGTGTCTGGCGGATGGGAACGGTTTGTGAGGGCTGGACGGCTGAAGCGGGCGGAAAGAACAGAAATAAATAGGATGTTAAGGCGCGTTTGAAAATTGTTTTCCTGAATCCTGTCCCCTGTACTGGCAGGGTTCAGGAAATGGGGGTATCTTACGGGGAATCTGAATGGATTTTCCTGGCGGATATCCCCTTGTTTTTTGCTTTACGGTAAGAATCCATTTCCACACATGAATCCCTTCTTTTTTGCACCCTTGCAATCCTGAAATCCTGCACATGGGTCTGCACCCTTGCAATCCTTCCCCTGGAATTATGATTTTAAATATGGTATGATAAGAGACGGGCAGAAAGACAAGATTGCTGTTAATAAGATTGCCTTTAATAAGATTGCTGTTAATAAGATTTCGGTCAGTAAAAAAATACGATGCGGGGAGAACATAAGATGCGCTACGAATATACCTACAGGAATAATGGCCCGGAGCTGTGGCAGCTTTCCATGTATTACACATATGGCTCCATGGTGGGGGTATGTAATATTATATTTACAGTGGCAGTAATGGTGCTGGCTGTTTCCAGATGGAACGATGCAGGCATCATGATGCGGTGTATGATGGTGCTGGGATGTCTTTTATTTACCGTAATCCAGCCGGTCATGGTCTATGGAAGGGCAGTGAGGCGGGCTAATGCAGTCACAAGGGATACCAAGGTCTGCTTTGATGACAGCGGCATCCATGTGACATATGGGGACGAGAGTTCTGATATGAAATGGGAGACAATAAAGAGGGTGTCTAAGAAGCCTACCATGATTATTGTTTTTTCGGATACGACCCATGGCTTCGTGCTGACAAACAGGGTTCTTGGAAGCGGACGGGAAGCATTTTATGAATATGTTGCCTCAAAGGTAAATAAGGGCTGAGGATTTTGCTGCGGCCCGGGGTGCATTTGTAAATTGCTTTCCGCCAGATGTGCGGACGGCGGGAATGGATTTTCAGACACGGCCCTGGGAAAACAGATTTGGAAAAGGAGAAGTGTGCAGCGTGAAAAAGAAAACAAGGGCAGTGGTAGTATGCGGGCTGGCGTTTTTGATGTGTATTGCCACTGCCTGCCACAGCAGGACAGAGCGGGAGAAGGCCCAGGCCAATGTGCCGGAATTTGTCCTGACCTATGCGGAAAACCAGGCGGAGGATTACCCTACCACCCAGGGCGCGTACAAGTTTGCGGAACTGGTGTATGAGCGGACCGGGGGCAAGATTGAGATTCAGGTCAATGCAGGCGGTGTCCTTGGGGATGAAAAGACGGTAATTGAACAGCTGCAGTTTGGTGGCGTTGATTTTGCCAGGGTATCCCTTTCACCGCTGGCTGAATTCGTGCCTAAGCTGAATGTGCTTCAGATGCCGTATCTGTATACAAGCAGGGAACATATGTGGAAGGTCCTGGAGGGAAGTATCGGGGATGATTTCATGAATTCCTTTGGCGGCTCCCATCTGGTGGCCCTGTCTTGGTATGATGCGGGCGCCAGGAACTTTTACAGCGCGGCAAAGCCCATTGAATCCCTGGAGGATATGAAGGGTCTGAACATCCGTGTCCAGGAATCTGAACTGATGATGGATACCATTGAGGCGCTGGGGGCCACCCCTGTGCCCACTGCATTTGGGGAAGTATATTCCGGGCTTCAGACCGGTAAGATAGACGGGGCTGAGAATAACTGGCCTTCCTATGAATCCACCAGGCACTACGAGGTGGCTAAATATTATACCCTGGATGAGCATACGCGCGTACCCGAACTGCAGCTGGCGGCCCAGCCCACATGGGATAAGCTTTCCCCGGAGTACAGAAGCATCATCAAAGAGTGCGCGCTGGAGTCGGCGAAGTATGAGAGACAGCTGTGGGCTGCCAGGGAGAAGATTTCAGAGAACTTCGTGAGGAATGCCGGCTGTGTGGTGACAGAGCTGACACCCGGGGAAAAGGCGAGGTTCCAGGAAGCGGTTGCCCCCATGTATGAAAAGTACTGTTCGGATTATGTAGATATCATAAACGCTATCATGGAAGCAGGAAAAGCCATGTCTGCCCATTGAATGATTTCAGATGGGAGACATGGCTTTTTGTGTGTAATGTATTGGGATTATTCCATGCGCTGCAGCATTTCACTGCCCAGTGTCCTGAACACCTGACAGTATCGCCGGAAGCCGTCCTGTCCGATGATATAGATATTAGGCATGTAGGACATCCTTTTCCTGGTATATGCAATCCGTTCCAGTCCGTTGTCAATGGAAGTGTGGTTACTTAATGCCACATCTGCCTTCACTGACCTTGCTGTTTCCATAAAATAATCCAGGGATTTAAGGTATTGTCCTACCCCTGCCCTTGTCCATGGCGGTGTGGCGCCTCCCCATAAGGCCGCCATATGGGGCTGGCTGTCTTCCGTTACGGGAAAAAGATAGCTCAGGCATCCCGGGGTATGCCCTGGTGTGCCGCAGACATATATGGTCTTGTTTCCCAGGGTGACGGTATCCTTGTCCTGAATGTAGTAATCAATCCCGTAATCTTTCCAGGTTTCCGGGCGGTCTGGTTTGGCCGGGTGCTCCTGCCAGAAGATATCATCTGTTTCTGACAGATATGTTTTGAGATGGTACCTGTCCGCCAGCCACCGGCCACAGCCCGTGTGGTCCACGTGTCCGTGGGTCAGCAGTAGTTTCCTTACCGGGCATCCGCCCCATCCCGCATCCCTGATGGCATTGACAATTGCATCAAATGCCTGTTTTGACGGCCAGATTGCATCTATTATAATCAGTCCGTCCGTGGTCCATAGTACAAAACAGCTGGTTTCCCTCTGGGAAACAATCAGAAGGTCATCAAAAATCATGGCGTGGGTGAAGAAGGACATGTCTTCCATGGCCCTTATTGTTTCCTGTGTAACCAGTGGTGTGTTTAATCGGTTCATTTTATATTCTCCTCTGCGCAAATACTTGGTTGTAGGGCTGCACAGAGGATTATCGGTTTTTGGCAGGCATTTTTATAATGGTATCCATTATGTCTCCTTTCCTTGCGGTATGGCAGTCTATAGGGGATATGACAGCTTCAGGCCACGGCATTCCTTATACGGAAGCCATGGCCTGATGATTCGTCCATATGATACTTTAGCTGACAGGCACCACAAGGACATCGCTGGACTCGCTGGTTGGTGATGCCGGCTGTGTACCTTGGGTGGGCGACGGGCTTGGGGATTGTGTCGGTGCGGTATCCCCTCCTGGTCCGGCGGGCGCATTGGTGGCCTGGGTGGGTGACGGCGACAATGTGTTGGCCGCAGTGGTTTCCGGAGCTTTGGAGGTTTCCGGGGCCTTGGTGGTTTCCGGGGCCTTAGTGGTTTCCTTGGCGGCATTAGTGGTTTCCTTGGCAGCCTTGGTGGTTTCGTAAGAGGGCGT
>SKEY01000917.1_pt1 | contig 42717 bp, 37 predicted proteins | sample 4843871 | NCBI WGS metagenome assembly SKEY01 (sample SAMN11008797, study PRJNA524170) | human gut metagenome | biome: Human fecal sample; material: Feces; isolation source: fecal sample from pouch patient p36 | host: Homo sapiens | place: Israel: Tel-Aviv | collected 2016-12-04 | reverse complement strand
TCTATCAAAGACAGAATATCTTGTCAACACTTTTTTTGAAGTTTTTTCTCTTCTTCGTGCTGGCCGTCTCTCACGAAACAGCTTATTTATAATATCATCCCTTCTTAAACTTGTCAATAGCTTTTTTTAAAGTTTTGGAACTTTTTTTATTGCTGAACAAGTTATTTGGGACTTTACTAGTTTATCAAGTTTAAGTAATAAAGTCAACAAATTCTTCTTTAGAAAAACAAAAAGAAGATACTAGTAACCTTCTTCTAGAATTTTATAGTGCTGCACGCATGCGTGCTTGTGAATTTTCGACATTACGGATTGAACGTGGTAAAAAAGCACGAATATCATCTTCTTTATAACCCACTTGTAATCTCTTATCATCAATCAAGATTGGACTCTTCAAAATTCTAGGATTTTCTTGAATCAAATCAATTACTTCACTGACGCTAAGCTCATCAATATCACAATTTAGAGCTTTGGCATAGCGATTTTTTTTTGAAACGATGCTCTCAACACCATTCTCTGTTTTTGAAAGGATAGTAAGGATTTCTTCTTTTGTAAGTGGTTCTTTACCAAGATTTTGTTCTTTATAAGGAAGTTGATGCTTGTTCAACCATGTTTTTGCTTTTTTACAACTTGTACAACTTGAAATTGTATAAATCTTAATCATGTTAATTCTCTCTTTCTGTCACATGATACTATTATCTTATCACCTTCTTTGATTTATTAAATCGGTCTAGCGACCTATTTTGAATCTGGGGTGTATTCGCTTTTTTAACTTATATTGCTCATATTTTCTTCTTAATTCAAATCAAAAAGAAAAGAACCTTTTGGGCTCTTTGACACTTATTCTTCGATTTCAATGGTTGAATCAAGATCTAGAATGAGTTCATCAGACGTGTCTTCAACTTGTGTATCTTCAACAACATCGTCCTCATCTAGCTCAATCAGACCGTAGTGTACGCGTACTTTATGATCGATTTCTGCAAAAATCTCAGGGTGATCTGCTAAATACTTTTTAGCATTTTCAGATCCTTGACCAATTTTCTCCCCATTATATGAGAACCAAGCTCCGGCTTTCTGAATAATGCCTATATCACTTGCAATTTTTACAAGTTCACCGGTTTGTGAAATTCCTTCGCCATACATAATTTCAACAAAAGCTTCTTTAAATGGTGGAGCAACTTTGTTTTTAACAACCTTAATCTTGGTTTCCTTACCAACATTTTGGTCCTTTTTGTCACCGGTTCCTTTAATTTGTGTATTACCACGTACATCAAGACGTACTGATGCATAGAATTTTAAAGCACGTCCACCTGGGGTAGTCTCTGGGTTACCAAACATGATACCAACTTTTTCACGCAACTGGTTAATAAAGATAGCAATCGTTTTTGTTTTATTAATAGATGCAGAAAGTTTACGCATGGCTTGACTCATCATACGCGCTTGAAGTCCTACATGACTGTCACCAATATCTCCATCAATTTCTGCACGTGGTACCAAGGCCGCAACTGAGTCAACAACAACTAAATCCACTGCACCAGAGTCAATCAGCTTACCTGCAATTTCGAGACCTTGCTCACCAGAATCAGGCTGCGACAAAAGAAGCTCATCGATATTAACACCTAGAGCTGCTGCATACGCAGGGTCAAGAGCATGCTCGGCATCGATAAAAGCTGCGATGCCACCTTCTTTTTGAGTCTGAGCAACTGCATGAAGGGCAACAGTTGTTTTACCTGATGATTCTGGTCCGTAAATTTCAATAATACGACCTTTAGGGTAACCACCCGCACCAAGAGCAATATCCAAAGCTAGTGAGCCTGAGCTCATAACCTGAACTTTTTGCTCTGCACGCTCACCAAGACGCATAACTGCACCCTTACCAAAATCTTTTTCAATGTTTTTTAATGCATCGTCGAGTGCTTTGCGACGCTCATCACCAAACTTCTTTGTGATTTCTTCTGTTTTCTTTGTTTTCTTAGCCACTTAATTTCCTCTTCTTTCTGTGTTAAATGACAAACTTAAATTGAGTTGTCCTCTTGTAATAAAGCTTGGCGAACTAGGTTAAAGGCATAGAGTGTACTGATATATCTAACATCAGATCGACTTCTTCCACCTATAACAACCTTAATTGATCGCACTTGGTTTCTATCGGCAATACCAATAAAGACTGTACCTGCTTGATGCCCTTCCAAAGCATCTGGTCCTGCTACTCCAGTAAGCGCAATTCCGTAATCACTATCTGTCTTAACTCGGGCACCCTCAGCCATTTTTTCTGCTGTAAAATGACTAACAACACCATGCTCTTCTAATTTAGATAAGGGAATACCCAACATTTTAGCTTTTTCTTCCATGCTATAGGTGACAAAACCACCCTTGAATACTTGTGAAGCTCCAGGAAAATCAGCAACACTAGCTTGAAATAAGCCAGCTGTTAAACTTTCAGCTGCAGTAATAGTTTTGCCATATTTCTTAAGCAAATAGAACACTTCATAAGCTAAGCTATTTGATTCTCCATATCCATAGATGAGATCAGACAAGCTTTTTCCATCTAGAGTTTTAGTAGAACGAATTTGTTCTTCTAAAACATCTAGTTTTCGATCCGCTTCTTCTTGCGACGATGCCTTTGTTGATAAGCGAAGGGTCACTTCTCCCACTTTAGCATAGGGCGCAATGGTTGGGTCTGTTTGGTTAACAATGAGATCTTTAATAATAGTCACCAATTGACTTTCTCCAACACCAAAAAACCTTAGGACTCTAGAATAAAGCGTAGTATGATTCTCTGTAAGAGCTGGAATAAGCTCTTGGTTCACCATAGGTTTGAGTTCACTTGGCGGACCAGGCAAGACAACATAGGTCACTCCTTCAACAGTAATAATTCCTCCAACTGCCAGACCTGTGAGATTTTGCAAGGGGACAGCCCCCTCAACAATTTGCGCTTGGCGTTCATTATTAGGCGTTCGTGTATGTTTAGGACGAGTAGCAAAGAAACTATCCAGTTTTTTACTTGCCTCCTCATCAAAAATGAGTTCTTTGCCTAAAAACTTAGCCAATGTTTGTTTGGTTAGGTCATCCTCAGTAGGGCCAAGTCCTCCACAGAGTATGACTAAATCGCTACGTTTACTAGACTGGTCTAAGACTGAAAGTAGACGGTTTTCATTGTCTCCTACCGCTGTGTGAAAATACACGTCAATTCCTAATTCAGCTAGTTTTTCAGATAAAAATTGGGCATTGGTATTGGTGATTTGCCCTGTAAGAATTTCAGTTCCTACTGCAATCAATTCAGCTTTCATTGGTTCACCTATATTACTATTCGTAAAATAATCTCAGAAACATGTTTGTTTATAAACTAACACGTTTCTTCCGTCTTGTCAATCAAATCTACTCATTATTTGAAGCTGCAATCATTTTCATGATCATTCACAAATCCAGCTGCTTGTAAAAACGAGTACATGGTAGTCGGTCCTAAAAATTTGAACCCTCTCTTTTTTAGATCTTTTGCAATTTGTTTAGAAAGGTCAGTTAATGATGGAACATCTTTATATGTGGGAACATTATTTATCAAGGGTTTTCCGTCAAAAAAATGCCAAAAATAATGAGACAGGGAGCCAAATTCATCTTGGAGTTTAAGCACTTGTTTGGCATTATTTACGGTTGCTTCTAACTTAAGTTTGTGACGGATGACATCCGGATTTTGAAGCGCTTCTTCCAGTTCACTTAGGCTAAACTGGGCAACTCGACTAATATCATAGTTATGAAAAACACGATTAAAAGCCTGGCGTTTTTTTAAAACCGTTAGCCAGGAAAGCCCTGACTGATAACTTTCTAAGCAAAGAAGCTCAAAAAGTTTTTCATCGTCACCAATAGGCTTTCCCCACTCCTTATCATGATAATCACAATAAAGTTTATTATCTGTTGGAACCCAACGACATCGATTGACCATTGCTACTCACTTCATCAACATTTTAAGAGCGGACTTAATATATTGCTCTGCCGTTTCATTGGTATCCTCAAAGAAGGCTTTCACTTTCTTAAGCTCTGTGGCTTTGTACCCAAGAGCAAGCAAAGCTTCCATAGCTTCATCCAACTGTTGATTTCCTGCAGTCTGATTTGCCGTAGTATTGGTCGTTTCTGCTGGTAACTCTGCAAATTTTCCTGCCAGATCAAGAACCATTTGTTGAGCAGTCTTTTTACCAATCTTTGGAAATTTCATCAGGTATTTGATGTCACTATTATCAATAGCAGCAACAAGTCCCTGATTATCATCCACAGCCACTATGGCTAGAGCAGTCGTCGGACCTATCCCAGAAACAGAAATCAACTTAAGAAAAACTTCTTTCTCATCTTCAGTATGAAAACCAAAAAGTAGGTGGGCATCATCTCTAATAACTTGATGAAGATACACTTGGATAGTCTGATTCATTTGATCAGAAAAGCTGTAGGGATTAGCCACAGTGACAATATATCCTAGACCATTTGTTTCTATGACAATGTGTTTGGCTGTGATTTTTACTAGGGTGCCCTTGATATAATCATACATAGCTTGCGAGTTCCTTTCTTTTTAAATGTTACATGATGGTTATATAGTTTTTAAACCTACAAAACTTACCTTGTTTTTTACTAATCTCAATCACTGCTGTACTATTGTAACAAAAAATCCACTCGAAAGTGGATTCTATTTGCTCCCTTTTTTAAGAATGGCTACTCATCTTTAAAGTATCGGTAATCATCTCCAATCCCAAGAGAACATATGTTGAAATACCTAAGGTGAAGGCAATGCTAGAAACATTTACTAAGGTATTCTCCAAACTTGGTCGACCTAACCAAGCCAAAATATAGAAAATCAAACTAATCGCTAAAAATGTTAAGCCAACAAGTAAAAAGTTTTTATAAGTTTTTGTTAGGTGTCTCATCACTCTATCTCCTAACTTAAAGATCAGACCATCATCCTACAATGATATGCTAAAACATTAGAAAATTCCGTATCTTCACCACGATTATAAAACTAACATCTCTATTCGTAAAGCAAGACGAAAAAAGTTTTAATACTTTCCTAAATCACGTAGGCTGGTATGGTTTTCTTGAATACGACGGAACATTTTTTCCATATCAGACTTGGTAAAGTTGACAAGTACTGGACGGCCGTGAGGACAATTATAGGGATTTTTGCACTGTGCAAGCTGTACTAGAAGGTCACGCGCAGAGTAATCATCAAGAGCATGATTGGCCTTTATTGAACGTTTACAACTCATCATGATGGCTAACTCAGCACGATAGGTCTTGACGGATACTTCGTTCGTCAAAAGAAGCATATCACACATCTCATAGACTGCAGATTCGATTTCTTCTTCCTTCATCCAGATAGGGTGCTCTCGAAGAATGAAGGTATTATTCCCATAAGGCTCCAAATAGATGCAAACTTGGTTAAGAAGAGGCATTTTTTCTTGTAAACTAATGTAATCTGAACCTGAAAATTCAAAAAGATAGGGAACCAAAAGTTGTTGTAAACTACTATCAACCACACCTATCTTTTCGCGATAGTACTCATACTTGACACGTTCTTGGGCAGCATGCTGGTCAATGATGTAAAGGCCACCTTGTCCTTGGGCAAAGAGGTAGGTTCCATGCATTTGACCAAAGAACTCCAATTCAGGAAAGGTTGATGTTTCCTCATTGGTCAGATTTTCAAGCATGCGCTTCAATTTCGATTTATTTTTATAGTCAAGTTTTCCGTGTTCGCTATCACTATCATCTGCTGAACGTTTTGCCTGTTTAACAGTAGGTTGCTGTTTGTTTGCTACCGATGAAACTGAAGACTCTGACTTTGATACAAGAGGTTTGATATCCTCTTGAACTGTCTCTGGCGTGACAAAGAAATCATTACGGCTACTGTCATAGTAAAGATTGGTTTGTTTGAGTGGGAGACTCGTCTGAACTGACCTAGTTGCACCTCTAGTACTTGACTTTGCTAGATTTTCAAGGGCATCAGGAATCAAATCCTGCTCTCTAAGGCTTTGAGCAATGGCAGATTTGATAAGGGCCATGAGCTCCTTTTCTTTAGAGATACGTACTTCTTGCTTTGTTGGGTGAACATTGACATCTGCCAAATAAGGATCAATCTGAATATCAATAACTGCAATTGGGAAGCGTCCCACCATAAGTTTAGAACCATAACCATCAAAAATAGCACGGTTAAGGAGGAAGTTTTTTATATAGCGTCCGTTAATAAGAATCGTGATATAGTTACGGTTAGCACGCGTTAATTCAGGGAGACTGACATAACCAGAAACTTCAAAATCAAGGTCGGAATTTGAAATTTCCACCATTTTTTTTGCTGTTGTTAAGCCATAAATCCCTGCAATAGCTTGGCGAAGGTCTCCAGTACCTGATGTCTGTGTCAACTGACGACCGTCATTAAGCAAGGTGAAGGCTACTTCGGGGTGGGCTAAACTCAAACGGTTGACAACATCGACAATATGAGCCAACTCAGCCTGTAAACTCTTCATATACTTGAGACGAGCTGGGGTATTATAAAACAAGTTTTCAACTGTAATCTTTGTTCCCACTGGGGTTGAAATAGGATCTTGACTCTCAATTTCTCCACCTTTAGCAACAAGTTTGGTCCCATAGACTTCTCCATCCGCTGCTGTCACAATGGTAAGGTGACTAATAGAAGCTATAGAGGGTAGGGCTTCACCTCGAAAACCAAGTGTTCGAATACGAAAGAGATCTCCTTGATTTTTGATTTTACTCGTTGCATGACGGCGCAAACTCATAGCTACATCAGCTTGAGCCATTCCTTCGCCATTGTCTGTGATTTGAATTTTTGAGAGGCCTGATTCTTCAACTTCAATAGTAATCTGGGTGCTGCCTGCATCAATAGCATTTTCCACCAGCTCTTTAACTACACTAGCTGGTCGCTCTACGACCTCACCAGCAGCAATCTGATTGGCTAGAACTTCAGGCAATTCGATAATTTTTGGCATAATTAGTTTTTCTCCCTTCTAAAAGGTTGATAGATCACTGGCGTTGACTTGTTACTTATGCTGACTATAAAGCCACAACTCACACACAACTGTTAGCCAAGATAAGGCTGTAGCAATAACAATCATATCTCCATGACGAAGGTTGAACCAAATGAGTCCAGAAAAAATCAATAGATAAATAACTTGAAAAATCCATTGATAGGTTCTAGGAGAGCTTGTCGAATCCAGAAACTGCTTCACAAAGAAATAAAGCAAGAGCAAATTCAGTGTTAGTACTTTTTCAAAAGGTGTAAAAAAGCTCAAAATCAGGCTAAAAGCAAGAAAAATTCCTGCTATCCATTTCATTATCGATTTCATGTGATTACCTCGTCAGTGCGTTTTCATTAAGTATAGGGGTTTTCTAGAATATTTTCAACCACTTAAACACCATATAGGACCACATAGACAAGTGCTATTGCTGTGGACTAGTAAATAGTGTTTAATGAAGATGTGAAAGGGAGGAGGCCTCCTCAATCAAAAATAAGAAAGTATAGTTATGAAAATAAAAATTTAGACTGACTCGGCATTTCAAGAAGAAACGTTGCAGGTTCAAGCACCTAGACGGACACCAAAGATTCAACAAGTCGTCGAGTTTGTCGAATCTTTGGATGACAACCACCGACTCAAGGGAAAAGAGGATGGCGAGACTTATCTCATCGAGCCTAATGCTATTTCCAGAATTTACATCGAAAATCGTCAAGTTCTATCTGAAACTACTCAAGGAGACTATCACTTAGGCCTACGTCTCTATCAAGTTTTAGAAATATTACCGTCCTACTTCATCAAAATCTCACAGTCAGAGATTGTCAACCTCAAAGAAATTGAACGCTTCAACATCACCCCTAACGGACTCGTAGAAATTCACCTAAAAACAAGAAAACTACCTACTCATCACGCCGTTACCTCAAAGCAATAAAGGAGAAACTACAATGAAAAAACAACTCTTTAAATCAGGCACAAATGGCATCCTTCTCGGACTTGCCGTATCCATGGTCATGTTTCTTATCTTGGCGCCAAGCTACATGCCTCTAAATCCCCACTCAGCGGTTGGACAATGGATGACCTCTCATCAGATTCATGGATCTATTATCTTAGCCTATTGCCCCATCACTTGGTTTGCTATCGGTATCCTCTTTGAAGTCGCTAACTATATTTTCCGTAAGGCTGAGTGGAGTTTACTTCGTGCAACCCTCACTCACTATGCTTTGACCTGTCTTGGTTTCATTCCACTAGCTACCCTCAGCGGATGGTTCCCTCTACGTTTGACTTTCTACTTGGAGCTAGTCATTGAATTCAGCCTTATCTATCTGCTCGTTTGGGCCTTCTCTTATTGGAAAATGAAAAAGGATATTGAACAACTCAATCAAGAATTGAAACACCTATAAAAGACAAGAAGCCTGTCAATCGACAAGCTTCTTTTATAGTTTCTGTTTTAAATCTGCTACAGCCATCATGACTTGCATCGGTGTCATGTTGTAAATGTCCAAATCACGCAACTCTTGAAGAACCGGATTTTCAGTAAAGTCATCAAAGAGAGAGATTTGCTCGTTGACATGCGTTTCAATGGCAGGCTTTTCTTGAGACGATACCTTTTCCTGAGGTTGGATTACAACTGTCTCTCCTTCTAATTGTGTCAATATGGTGTCAGCACGGTTCAATAAATCTGTTGGTAAACCTGCAATTTTAGCTACATGAATACCATAAGATTTATCGGCTGGACCATCGACAATTTTGTGGAGGAAAGTCACTTCGCCATCCTTTTCAAGTGTCGCAACATGGACGTTGACAAGGTGTGTCAAACTGTTTGACAGCGCAGTCAACTCATGATAATGGGTAGCAAACATGGTCTTAGCCCCAACCTTGTCATGAATAAACTCAATAATAGACTGGGCCAAAGCCATACCATCATAAGTGGCTGTCCCACGCCCCAACTCATCAAAAATAATCAAGGAATTAGGTGTCGCTCGCTTAATGGCCTGATTAGCCTCCATCATCTCAACCATGAAGGTCGACTGACCTGAAATCAGGTCATCTGCGGCACCTATACGTGTATAGATGGCGTCAAAAACAGGTAAATCAACACTATCTGCTGGTACGTAAGCCCCCATTTGAGCCATAACTACTGACAAGGCTAACTGCCGCATATAGGTAGATTTACCACTCATATTTGGTCCTGTGATGAGCTGAATATTGGTCTGACTGTCAAAGGTAATCGTATTTGGAATGTATTCCTGAACGCCCATAACCTTCTCAACCACCGCATGACGGCCCCGATCAATAGCGATACGATGCTCATCATTAAAAACAGGACGAACATAATGATTTGTCTCCGCTGTAACAGCCAAACTCTGAAGCACATCGACTGTTGCAATGGCCTTAGCCAAAGACTGCAAACGGTCGATATAGCGTTCAACCTGCTCACGGACACGCATGAAAATATCATACTCTAGGGTTGACGATTTTTCACGTGCTTCTAGCATTTCACCTTCAATCTTAGCCAACTCAGCAGTTCCAAAACGCTCCGAATTTTTCAGTGTCGCCTTACGGAAGAAATGGTCAGGAACCAAACTAAGGTTAGAGTTGGTCACATGGAAGTAATAACCATCTTTACGGTTATAATCAATTTTTAGTGTTGTAATACCAGACGCTTCGCGTTCTTTTGCTTCGATATCCGCAATCCATGACGTCCCCTCGCTCATCACTTTGCGATACTTGTCCAAGGTCTCATCAAAACCATCACGAATAATACCACCTTCTGTAATTGTTGCTGGAGCATCAGGATCAATAGCCGAACGAATCAAACTCTCTAATTCTGGCAAAGCATCTAACTCTTGTAAAAGACCTGACAAGGCATCGTCATTAAAGGACTCCAAGATTGCCTTAATGATCGGAACCTGAGCTAAGGTATGACCTAGCTGAATTAAATCTTTAGGATTAGCCTTGCCAAAGGAAACACGACTGGCCAGACGCTCAATATCGTAAACACCTTTTAGACTCTCGGTCAAGTCACTACGCTCAAAGAAATTGTCCAAGAAAACTTGGATAATATTCTGACGCTCTATGATGCTGGCTTGATTCACTAAAGGACGATCAATCCAAGTTCGCAAGAGACGCATTCCCATGGCTGTCTTGGTTTTATCCAAGAGCCAGAAAAGAGAACCGTGTTTCTTGCCCGTTCTAGCATTTTCCAGTAAATCCAAGCTTGACTTGGTCGCATAGGACATCTGCAAGTAATCCTTTATCTCATAGTGCTGAGCTTTTTGTAAATGACTGAGCTCACGCATCTGAGTGCGATGAACATACTGGAGAAGTTTACTTGCCACACTGCTTTCCAAATCTGTCAAGCTATTACCAATCAAGTGAACATCATCGTAACCTTCTGTTTCCTTGGAGAGAAGTAGGTTAAGTTGGTTCACTAAAACTTGTTCGTCAGTTTCAAGTAGATCATATCCAACCACTACTTCACGTGCCTTAAGGTTCTGAATTTCACTACAAACTGAACTAAAATCATCCAACTCTGTCGCAAAAAATTCACCCGTTGACACATCCATATAGGAAAGACCAAAACGACTTCCAACCTTGTCAATGGCCACCAAGAAATTGTTGGCACTATCAGGTTTAGAGCTGTCAACCACTGTACCTGGTGTGATAACCTGAACAACCTCACGCTTTACCACACCGACAGCCTGCTTAGGATCCTCCATCTGCTCAGCAATGGCTACCTTGTAGCCCATCTCAACCAAAACATCAATGTATGCTTGAGCTGAATGATAAGGCACACCTGCCATAGGAATGGGATTATCTGCATTCTTATTACGGCTAGTTAGGCTAATTTCCAAAATCTGGGCAGCCTTAACAGCATCATCGTAAAATAATTCGTAAAAATCCCCCATCCGAAACAGCAAAAAAGCATCTGGATAATTTTTCTTGATATCCAAATACTGCTGCATTCCTGGAGATATTTTTTCCTTAGCCATGTCTTAACTCCTCGTTAATCCTTTCTTCGATAGACTTGGTCACATATTGAATCAAGTCACTGGCATCTTGCATCTTTTGACGGTAATCCTGAACAATGGGCAAATTTTCCAACTCATGCTGAATTAAATCTGCCTGCTCACCAGCCTCCTCATAGGCACGTTGTTTCTCGATCTTTTGAAAAAGAACCGCTTCTTGTTGATAGGCCTTCATCTGTCCAGCCAGATCGCTGATCTGAGGAATCTGTCCAATAGATTCCTCAGCCTCTTGAAAAGCAAGAACCGCCTCATGGTGTTTGAGGAGGTCAATTAACTCTTCTTTGGCTTTTTGGAAATCCTGATGAGGAGTGTTCATCAGTGAAACTCACTTTCCAATCTTTCAGCAACCACTGCGTCCTTACAGATTACCAATAGGGTATCTGCGCCAGCAACGGTTCCTAAAATTTCAGGATTTTCATCACTATCAATTATGTTTGCCAAGACATCTGCTTCACCCAATTCTGTATGGAGAACCAGCATAAACTGAGCACGGGAAACTGATTTAACATAGTCCTTAACCGTAGGATCCAAACTTGGAAGCACATGCTCAGACAAACTATAGTAAAGTTTACCTTCCTCATCACGAAGCTTCAACAGGCCAATCTCACGTAAATCACGTGACAAGGTAGCTTGGGTAACCGTGATACCTTCCGCCTCTAGGCGTTGCTTAATTTCCTCTTGTGTCCCAATCTTATCTCTTGAAATCATCTGTTTGATAACAGCTTGACGATCTCTCTTCATTATCTTTCCTCTTTTTATGTATATTCCTTGCATATTATAACAAAATTTTTGTATTTTTTCATGGAATACTTCTTAAAAGATACTTTCTTGTCTCTACCCTATTAACTAAAATAATGGTAAAATAGATTTGAATGACAAGATTTGAAATGGAGTACCTATGAATACTAAAGAACTCATTGCAGCAGAAATTGCTAAAGTTGTTCCTGAGTTGGAACAAGAAAACATTCAAAATCTGCTTGAAATCCCTAAAAATGCTGACATGGGAGACCTCGCCTTTCCTGCCTTCTCATTGGCAAAAGTCTTGCGCAAGGCTCCTCAAATGATTGCAGCAGACATCGCTGAAAAAATTGATGCCTCAAACTTTGAAAAAGTTGAAGCTGTTGGTCCTTATATTAACATCTTCCTCGATAAATCAAAAATTTCAGCGGACGTTCTTGGACAAGTCATCGCTCAAGGTAGCCACTACGCTGACCAAAACATCGGTAACGGACGTAATATTGCCTTTGATATGTCTAGTCCTAACATCGCCAAACCTTTCTCTATCGGTCACTTGCGTTCAACGGTTATCGCTGATGCTCTTGCCAACATCGTAGCTAAACAAGGTTACAAACCAGTCCGCATCAATCACTTGGGCGACTGGGGTAAACAATTTGGTATGCTTATTGTTGCCTATAAGAAATGGGGTAGCGAGGAAGCTGTCAAAGCCAATCCTATCAATGAACTCCTTCAACTTTATGTGCGTATCAATGCCGAAGCTGAAGAAGACCCATCTGTAGACGAAGAAGCTCGTGAATGGTTCCGTAAATTGGAAGCTGGTGATGAGGAAGCAACTGCCCTCTGGCAATGGTTCCGTGATGAAAGCTTAGTGGAATTCAACCGTCTCTACGATGAACTTGGTGTTTCATTTGATAGCTACAATGGTGAAGCTTTCTACAATGATAAGATGGATGAAGTCGTAGACATTTTGACAGAGAAAGGACTTCTCCAAGAATCTCAAGGTGCCCAAGTGGTTAACCTTGAAAAATACGGTATCGAACACCCAGCCCTCATCAAAAAATCAGATGGTGCAACACTCTACATCACACGTGACTTGGCTGCTGCCCTCTACCGTAAACGTACTTATGATTTTGCCAAAGCCATCTATGTAGTTGGTAATGAACAATCTGCCCACTTCAAACAGTTGAAAGCTGTTCTTAAAGAAATGGGCTATAACTGGTCTGACGACATGACTCACGTTGCCTTTGGTCTTGTAACTAAGAACGGTAAGAAATTGTCGACTCGTAAAGGTAACGTTATCTTGCTTGAGCCAACTATCGCTGAGGCTGTTAACCGTGCCCAAGCTCAAATCGAAGCTAAGAATCCAAACTTACCTAACAAGGAAGCTATTGCTCACGCTGTTGGTGTTGGAGCTATCAAGTTCTACGACCTTAAAACAGACCGCATGAATGGTTATGACTTTGATCTTGATGCTATGGTATCTTTCGAAGGGGAAACTGGGCCTTACGTTCAATATGCACACGCTCGTATCCAATCTATCTTGCGCAAGGCTGACTTCACGCCATCTGCAGATGCTACATACAGCTTAAACGACGTTGAAAGCTGGGAAATCATCAAACTCTTACAAGACTTCCCACGTATCATCAACCGTGCATCAGACAACTTTGAACCATCTATCGTTGCTAAATTTGCTATCAGCTTGGCTCAAGCCTTTAACAAATACTATGCGCACACACGTATCTTGGACGAAAGCCCAGAACGTGACAGCCGTTTGGCTCTTTGCTACGCAACAGCAACAGTCCTCAAAGAAGCCCTTCGCCTTCTCGGTGTTGAAGCTCCAGACGAAATGTAATCTATACTTAAAACGCCTAAGGGCGTTTTTTAGTAACCAAAAAAAGAACCCAACACATCATGTTGAGCTCTTTTGGAGATTATGAAAAAGAAAAGTTCGTTGTTCTACAAAAAGTGTAAGCCAACGAGACTTACTGAAAAGTGTTCAGTAAAAGTTATTTAGGGGATTTACAGTATAACCTCCCTACCTTAAAGAAACCTTAAATCGCAGCACAAAAAAACATAAGGGATTTTCACAGCAGTCCAAAGACCACTGAAAAGATACGATTGTACAGGCTTCCCAACCTAATCTTCAAAGGTGACCGCTTGTCCAATAGAATCTTTATATAACTATATCACCTTTTTCTAGAAGGGTTTTCAAGTGTTTTCTTAAAATATCCTAATAAAACATCAAAAAGAAGAAAAAAGCCTAGATTGCTAGACTTTCTTAGGGGAAATTTGTTATGAAAAAATTATGTTCACCTTCTAGCTCACAAAAGCTAGCTGCTTTACTAGGATGGTTATAATATATCTTAATGAACTTAAAGGTTACTTAAAATATTATTCTCTTTCATCACTTTTTAAAACGATAAGCAAAATAAGTAATAGTAAGCACCCATTAGGAATATCCATATCTAAAAACCAAGAAGGAACTTTGATACTTCCTAAATCATTCATAATCCTGATGATATTATAAGCAAGGCTTACTATTAAGAGACTAAGTTCCGGCAAATAGTTAAATCGTCCTTTTAAGAATGATAACTCCTCCTTCCTGACAGTTTTCTTGCGATGACCCTATTGTAAAGTAAAAAAGAGAACAAAAATAGTGACATAGATATCACCATAAAAAAGTAGGGCGGTCCTGCTTTTTCTTATTCATATAAATCAGTCACCCAAACCGATGCGTTCGAAGATTTCATCAACACGTTTAGTATAATAAACTGGGTTGAAGATTTCGTCGATTTCTTCTTGAGTGAGGCGAGAAGTTACCTCTGGATCTGCTTCAAGAAGTGGTTTAAAGTCTACTTGGTTATCCCATGATTGAGCTGTCTTAGGTTGAACAAGGTCGTAAGCTTGTTCACGCGTCATGCCTTTTTCAATCAAGGTAAGCATAGCACGTTGACTGAAGATAAGACCAAATGTGGAGTTCATGTTGCGGATCATGTTTTCTGGGAAGACTGTCAAGTTCTTAACGATGTTTCCAAAACGGTTAAGCATGTAGTCAATCAAGATGGTTGTGTCTGGTGCGATGATACGCTCAGCTGATGAGTGAGAGATATCGCGTTCGTGCCAAAGAGCTACGTTTTCATAAGCTGTTACCATGTGACCACGGATGACACGTGCAAGACCTGTCATGTTTTCAGAACCAATAGGGTTACGTTTGTGAGGCATTGCTGAGGATCCTTTTTGACCTTTTGCAAAGAACTCTTCCACTTCACGTTGTTCAGATTTTTGAAGACCACGAATTTCAGTTGCCATACGCTCGATAGAAGTTGCGATGCTGGCCAGAACTGCAAAGTACTCAGCGTGAAGGTCACGAGGAAGCACCTGTGTAGAGATTTCTTGAGCACGGATACCAAGCTTGTCGCAGACGTACTTTTCAACAAATGGTGGGATGTTGGCAAAGTTACCAACCGCACCAGAAATCTTACCAGCTTCCACACCAGCAGCCGCATGCTCGAAACGCTCGATATTACGCTTCATTTCACTGTACCAAGTCGCTAATTTAAGACCAAAAGTTGTAGGCTCAGCGTGCACACCGTGCGTACGACCCATCATGATCGTAAACTTGTGTTCCTTCGCTTTGTCAGCGATGATATTAAGGAAGTTTTCAAGATCCTTGCGGATAATATCGTTGGCTTGTTTGTAGAGGTAACCATAGGCAGTATCTACCACGTCAGTAGACGTCAAACCATAGTGAACCCACTTACGCTCTTCGCCAAGAGTTTCAGAAACCGCACGTGTGAAAGCAACCACATCGTGACGAGTTTGCTGCTCGATTTCCAAAATACGGTCGATGTCAAAGTCCGCCTTTTCACGAATCAAAGCCACATCTTCCTTAGGGATTTCCCCCAACTCAGCCCATGCTTCGTCAGCCAAGATTTCCACCTCAAGCCAAGCACGGTATTTATTTTCTTCAGTCCAAATGTTCGCCATTTCTGGGCGAGAGTAACGTTCGATCATAATTAAGATATTAAGGGCGTTAAGCGGACACAGTCAAAATAGGAGTTTAGACGAAGAAGCATCAGCTTCTAGGAAAAACTATCTTTTCGACCAAGTCCGTAAGCCCGTATTCAGTTTTAGTGAATACGAGTGCCCTTGTTCCTTTCTTTTTTTGTTTATTTATTCTATCAAAGATTGGACGTTTAGCTCATCTTAATCGAATCCTATGTCCGCTTCTTTTTAGTTTTACGTGCAATATTCTTTTGATGTTTCACATCAATTAACAACCGACAGTCGGTTTATTCAAATTCCTCTTTTCCAATCCACACTGACGGATAGTGATTTAGTGTATTCAAATCCGTATCCATCGGCAAATCATAGATAGCTAAATAGTTTTCAGGATATTGAGCAATCAACTCTTCATACTTAGCTCTCACTTTTTCGTGATTGCCACTAGCATACAAGACTTAAACGACTGCTACTGTCTTATCTTTTTCAACAAATGCATTAACGATGAGTTGAATCATAAAACCTCCTAAAGTGAAATTCCCTTCATATTTGCTTCCAGAATGGGAATCTTCACACCTAACTCCTGACCGGTTTGATAAACACTTTGACAACAATAGAAGATGTCCTGTTTATCATTGTGTAAGGTCATAATTTTTCGGGTCAGCTCATTTTTTGCAAACATGATTTTCATGGCTTTCCCAGCAATCCATGCGGGAATTTTGTACGGCAAGAGCTCAGCTTTGTAAAGCTTCAAATTTACGCCACGCGCTTCTACGACTTTCAAAGCTTCTCGAATGGTCTTGATGACTAATGATAATTCCGAAGAACTACTCATCAAGTTCAGAGCCAGCTGTTCTGGATTTTCCAGATTCCCCGAACGTGCAGCTGTCGAAGTGACACCTGCGTTAATCGCCATGTGAATCCAAATCCACTCGACCATATCATGAGGCACTTCCCACTTTAAATCTGCAGAAGTCAGTAAAGCCGTCAAATCAGTATAGTTAGAAATGTGTGCTTTTTGCTCACCTTCTAGCATTAAATGGTCGAACAAGACCCCATCCAAATGGTCATCCTGCATCTGGCCTCCAGCAGTTGGAAAAGCTAGAATATAAACGTAGTCTCCTGCCCACTCCTCTACCTCTTTTCGAGTATCCCAGAAATTACAGAAGAAAACAAGGGTGCCTTTGACATTATTTTTTCGCAAGATTTCCACAGCTTCTTTGACAAAGCCATGACTCACACTCAGAAAAATAAAATCGTATTCTGAATGAGCTTTCGCCACATGTACCTCATAGGTGTCATGTTTGTTTTCACCCTTGGAATGATAGTGACCATCTAGCAGGTCAACCGAGAGAGATTTTTGAGCATTGTTTCGCTTACTCTCTCAATACATGTTCTACTTGGTGGCCAGCTTTTTGAAAGGCGTAGCATAAGTCATTCCAATGACTTCGAGTCCTAGAATTGCTATTTTTACCTAAAAATCAATTCCTTTCCCAAACTCAACCACATTATCTGGCTCATTACTAAACAAAGTCACATGACCCATCTTTCGGTTGTGCTTCGCTTCTAGTTTACCATACATGTGGAGGTGGGCGCTTGGATTTTCTGTGACATAACGCTCAGCTGCTTCGACGTGTTGGCCGAGGACGTTGAGCATAACAGCAGGTTCATGGAGGTTGATTGCTGGAAGTGGTGCTCCGAGAACGCCCAAGATATGTGTGTCAAATTGTGAAAAGTCGCAGGCTTCGATTGAGTAGTGCCCTGAATTGTGTGGGCGTGGCGCAATTTCGTTGACAATGATGTCATCAGCTGTCGCAAACATTTCTACACAAAGGGTACCAGAGAGGTTAAGTTGCTCAGCAATCTTCACAGCAATAGCTTTAGCTCTGTCTGCTAGTCTATCAGAAATACGAGCTGGAACGATAGTCTTAGAGAGGATGTTGTTGCGGTGGATATTTTCCTGAACTGGGAAAACCGTCACATCCTTGCCGTTACCTGACACGATAACCGAAATTTCAAGGTCGAAGTTGACGAACTCTTCCAAGACACACTCAGCTGAGTTAGCAAGTGCATTTGCCTCTTCCAAATCTTCGGCTGATGTGATGACTTTTTGACCGTGGCCATCGTAACCACCTGTCGCAGTCTTGAGGACGTAATTTTTAGAAAGATCAATATCTTCCAAATCAAGGCTAGAGGTCACGACCTTGTAAGGTGCCACCGTTACTTGAGCCTTGTTTGAAAGGAAGTCCTTCTCAAAGATACGGTTTTGTGAAATGCGAAGCAGTTCTGTTCCTTGTGGAAGTTGTCCATCCTTGATGACAGCGTCAAGACCGTCAGCGTCGACATTCTCAAATTCATAAGTGAGAACATCACAGCAGTCCGCCAACTGACGAAGAGCATCTACGTCATCGTAGGGTGCCGCGATAACCTCAGACACACGAGAAGATGGACAATCTGATGCAGGATCAAGGGTGATAACCTTGTGGCCCATATAGATAGCAGAAATGGCCATCATCTGACCAAGCTGGCCACCACCGATGATACCAATGGTTTTAGTTGAGCTCATTTGTAGACTCCTCTGCGATTTTTCCTTGTTCTTCAGCAAAGTTAGCAAGTGCCTCTGCAATAGCCTTGTCTTCTACCGAGAGAAGACGAAGGGCAAAGAGGGCTGCGTTGGTCGCACCTGCTTCACCGATCGCCATAGTTGCGACTGGTACTCCACCTGGCATCTGAACGATGGAATAAAGTGAATCCACACCGCTAAGAGCACGAGATTTGACAGGCACGCCAATGACTGGAAGGGTAGTTTTAGCTGCTACCATCCCTGGCAAGTGAGCTGCGCCACCCGCACCAGCGATGATAACCTTGATGCCACGGCTACGAGCTTCTTCGGCATGCTTGAACATGAGGTCCGGTGTACGGTGTGCAGAAACAACTTTCTTTTCGTAAACGACACCGAAGTTATTGAGGACTTCAGCGGCTTTTTGCATGGTTGCCCAGTCGGATTTTGAGCCCATGATGATGGAAATTACTGGTTTCATATTAAGATACAAAGGGACGATTCGCTTGCGAAAACTCCCGTAGAAAAATAGGGAAACTAACGACGACGTTACGTCTAGGCAGTTTTATCTTTTTTCCTAGGGATTTAGTCCCGTGTTCGGTTAGGAAAACTAACTGAACATTCCCTTTCTTATATTATTTCTTTTTTGATAATGGTCTTAGGTGGTGGGGACGGAAGCAAACCTTCGGTTTCATCCCTAAACTTTTAGCCTAGGGTCTAAAAGTTCCCTCGACCAGAACAGGATCTGTTCTGGTCTTTTCACCACGGTAACCATTATCTTAGTTTGGCTCGCTTTCGCTCGCCTTTTACAACCTACGGTCACTTATTATTTGTTAGCCTTGCTACCGATATCTGTACGGTAGAACAAGCCTTCTGTGTTTTGGTTGTTGAGTTCGCTGTAGATGATATTTTGACCATCTTTGACGGTGTCTGCTGTTGTGACCAGCATGTAGACACGTCCGCCGTTTGAAAGGAGGTCTTGGCTATTTTCAGCGAATTTAGCACCTGCATAGTAAGTGATGATGTCGCCCTCTGTCTTGGCTGGAAGCTTGACGCCTTTCTCATAAGCGAGTGGGTAACCGTTTGATGCTACAACCACACCAAGTGTCACACCCTTGTCGGTCCAAGTGATTGCTGGCTTTTTGCCATCCAAAATGTCAGTGATATTTTGCGCAAAATCAGATGTCAAACGAGGCAAGATGATTTGCGTTTCAGGATCACCAAAGCGAGAGTTGAACTCGATGACTTTAGGGCCGTCAGCTGTCAAGATAAGACCAGCGTAAAGGACACCAGTGTAGGGACGACCTTCTTTGATCATGCCTTCAAGAACCGGCTTGACAATAGTGTCAACCGCTGTGTCAACCACGCTCTGTGGCAAGTGAGGAACTGGCGCATAGGCACCCATCCCACCAGTGTTAGGTCCCTTGTCACCATCATAAGCACGTTTGTGGTCTTGGGCCGTTGGCATAATGTAGAACTTGTCCCCATTGACAAAGGCAAAGAGAGAGAACTCTTCCCCGTCCAGGAATTCCTCGATGACCACACGCGCACCTGAGTCACCGAATTTATTGTCCAAAAGCATCTCGTGAGTGGCTTCTACTGCTTGCTCAACTGTTTCAGCAACGACGACACCTTTACCTAGAGCCAAACCGTCTGCCTTGACGACGATTGGAGCGCCTTTTTCCTCAATATAGGCTTTAGCTTCCTCGAAATCTGAAAATGTTCCATAGGCTGCTGTTGGAACATCATATTTGACCATGATTTCCTTAGCAAAATCCTTAGACCACTCAAGTTCAGCCGCAGCCTTGGTCGGACCAAAGGCTTTGAGTCCTGCCGCATTGAAATCATCCACGATACCAGCCGCAAGGGCATCGTCTGGACCGATAAAGGTCCAAGCAATATCGTTCGCTTTTGCGAAGTCAATAAGCTTAGAATGTTCGGAAATTCCGATGTTGATCAAATCAAGACCGTCCAATGTCATCCCGTCATTACCAGGAGCCACGAAAACCTGCTCAACGTCCTTAGACTCCAATAATTTCTTGGCAATCGCATGTTCACGACCGCCAGAACCAACAACCAAAAGTTTCATTTGAAAGATACCTCAATATCAAATAATACTAGGGGCAAATGCCCGTTAACGACCATCATTCGGAAAAATTAGTTATTTTCACGAATTATATGTAACCATTATAACATATTTGTTCGGAGATATGGGTGTGTAGCCAAATTTGAACATAAAAAAAGGCGACCACTTGGACCGCCTCTTAGGAGATTATGAAAATGAAAAAAGTTATTTAGGATTAATGATAGTATAGTCTAAATAGCTTAAGAGAGACTTAAATTCAAAAATCATCTTCATTTTCCTGAAAAACTGCGAATAGGTAGGTGGAGGTTGAAATGAAGAAAAAATTACTAAATTATCTCATACTGCTAGCTTGTCTAGCGACTGTTTCGGTTTCGTGCAGCGGCTCTGCTCAGGCAGCTGTCCTCGGAGATGACTACCCTTTTTCTTGGAAATATGGTGGCTTCGGCGTGGACCCTTGGACTATGTACTGGCGTCAGTGTACTTCCTTTGCGGCCTACCGCCTTAGCAACACCAATGGATTCACCTTACCTATAGGTTATGGAAATGCCATCACTTGGGGTAATATCGCACGTGCGAATGGCTACCGTGTTGACATGAATCCTGCCGTAGGGAGCATCGCCTGGTTCTCAGCTGGTGTTAATGGAGCTGGTCACATGGGGCATGTCGCTTGGGTTGCAGAAGTACATGGTGATCAGGTAACTATTGAAGAATACAACTACGATGCGGGTCAGGGGCCTGAGAAATATCACAAACGTAGCTTCCATAAGAGTCAAGTGTCTGGATATATCCATTTTAAAGACCTCGAATCAGGAACTCAAAATAGAAATCCTACTAATTCTTCTATAAAAGTTGGCGATTCAGTCCGATTCACAGGTACCTTCCGTGTCACCTCTGTGTCAGGAAATACCATCACCAGCCAAGATTTAGCTGGAGGTACACCAACCAAACACAATATCGTTGACCCTAGCCCCGTTCTTGAAGTTGATGCACAAGGTAATCCAACATCAGACCAGTACCTCAATCCTGGTGAGACCTTTACTATTCCAGGTAACTTCAAAGTTCTTGCCATTGACCCACCTAGCGATGGCATCCTCGTCCAAATCGGAAATCTCAAGACTTGGGTAACCCAATCTGTCCTTGAAAAGATTTAAATTTATTGAACAATAGTGAGAACGGTTGTTTTTTAATACACTGAAAGAAAAAAACCAGCGGATGCTGAGCTCTTGTACTGACCCCAAAAAATTAGACAAATAATTTATCCAAAGGATTTAGTTCTGTACTGCACAGGACTAAGTCCTTTTAATTTTACTTTAATGCGTTTGTTGTTGTAATAATCAATATAGTCTACAATAGTTTGTTCCAATTGCTCAAGTGAGTTAAACGTCTTCTCGTAACCATAAAATATCTCAGACTTAAGAATGCCAAAGAAGGACTCCATCATACCATTGTCTGGACTATTTCCCTTACGTGACATGGACGTCTGGATCCCTTTATCCTCTAGAAATTGATGTTAATACTGATGTTGGTATTGCCAACCTTGGTCACTAAGGTTATCTGCTTTCTTGCCAACTTCTCCTTGGTATGAAGAATACTTGCGTTTACGACGAATTTGGGAACTTGAACCAAGGAGCTTCATCAGACGTTGGACCTTCTTCTGGTTCACTACAAAACCACGATTCCTCAATTCAAAAGTTATCCGACGATATCCGTAATTTCCCTTATGTTCATCATAAATGGCTTGTATTTCCACTTTGATAGATTGATTTTTATCTACTTGATTCAGTTTCTTTAAGTGGTAATAATAGGTTGAACGAGCAAGTTTGATAATGTTTAGAAGGATATCTAAAGGAAACTCTGTTACCAATCCTTGAACAATTTCTGTTTTTCTTCTTGCTCCTTTTCGTCCCTCAATCGGAGTTCTCTCAACTTTTTTAGAATAGCATTCTCCGCTCTCAGGTACTCATTTTCTGCTTGAAGACGTTCTAACTCTGTCATCTCTTCGGGTTTCTTCTTTGGTTTACGCCCCATTTTAGGTACTCTCCCTCCTCTTTTCTCAAGAAGAGTATACCCATTTTTCTTATATTGTGCTATCCAATTAGGCAACATTCCACCACTTGAAAGACAATAATCAAGACTTACACTTTTTTGTGAACGACCTTCAAGTAGCACTTTATCAATCATTTCTTGTTTTAAGTCTGGAGAATCGTAACGATGCTTACCTTTCTTGATAATTTCTATTCCGTAACGTTCAATCAATCTCGTCATATATCTTAATCCAGAAGCATCCACACCAAATCGTTTTGAAAGTTGGTTGAAGGTTTGACCATGCTTTCTCAATTCATATATTTGAACTTTATCTTCATAAGTTAATTTCATAATAAAAACACCCCAAAAGTTAGAGTTTTCTGTCTAACTTTTGGGGTGCAGTTCATTTTAGGAAATTTATGAAAAAAAGTTTTTTAGGATGACCTTAGTATAGCTTGGATAGCTTAAAGAAAGCTTAAGGCATCTTAAAAACATCCAATTACTTAGATGCTTCGTAAATTTTTAATGACGGAAGTGACGAACGCCTGTAAAGATCATCGTTAATCCATATTTATCAGCTGCTTCGATAGACTCTTGGTCACGTACTGAGCCACCTGGTTGGATAATAGCCTTGATACCTGCTTTGGCGATTTCTTCCACGTTATCTGCAAATGGGAAGAAGGCATCTGAAGCAAGAACAGCACCGTCAAGACGCCCTTTGGCTTGGTCAATAGCGATACGGACGGAAGCCACACGGTTAGTTTGGCCAGGGCCAACACCAAGTGTCATGTGGTCGTTAGTCACGATGATACCATTTGATTTGACGTACTTGACGGCTTTCCAAGCAAACTCAAGAGCTGTCACTTCTGTATCAGTTGGTTGGCGTTTAGTAACCACTTGCCAGTCAGCTGGACTTTCTTTAACAACGTCTTGGTTTTGAACGAGAAGTCCACCGACAACACCAGTGTATTCTGCTTCTGCTTCGCTGGCATCTTGAGCGTCAAATGGCAACTCAAGGATACGCAAGTTTTTCTTCTTGGTAGTCAAGATTTCAAGTGCTTCATCTGTATAGCTTGGTGCAATGATGATTTCAAGGAAGACACCGTGCATTTTCTTAGCCGTCGCAGCGTCAACTTCACGGTTGAGGACTACAATACCACCAAAGATTGACACTGGGTCAGCTTCATAAGCGTAGTCCCAAGCTGTTTCAATGTCATCAGCTTGACCGATACCACATGGGTTCATATGTTTGAGAGCCACGACTGTTGGACGGTCTTTGAAATCACGGATGATACGGATAGCGGCATCAGCGTCACGGATATTGTTGAATGACAATTCTTTACCGTTAAGCTGTTTAGCTGAAGCAATGGAGTAAGCCGTTGGCAAACCTTTTTGGTAGAAGTCTGCGTCTTGTTGAGGGTTTTCACCGTAACGCATTGGTTGCTTAAGGTCATAAGTCAAAGTGAGTTTTTCAGGTTTTGTTTCACCCACTTGAGCTGTGAAGTATTCTGCAATCAAAGCGTCGTATGAAGCTGTGTGACGGTATACTTTCGCTGCCAAACGTTGGCGAGTTTCGTAAGTTGTTTCACCGTTTGCTGACAATTCGTCAAGAACAACAGCATAGTCAGCAGGATCTACAACAACTGTTACGCTAGCGTGGTTTTTAGCCGCTGAACGAAGCATTGATGGCCCACCGATATCGATGTTTTCAACTGCGTCAGCATAGGTCACGTCTGGTTTGAGAATAGTCTCCTTGAATGGGTAAAGGTTTACCACAACAAGATCGATAAGTTCGATATTATTGTCCTTAGCCGCTTGAAGGTGGCTATGAAGGTCACGACGAGCGAGGAGACCACCGTGGATATTTGGATGAAGAGTCTTCACACGACCGTCCATCATTTCTGGGAAACCAGTTACATCGTCAATGGCAATGGTGTCAACACCAGCATTGTCAAGGGTAACTTTGGTACCACCTGTTGAGATGATATCCCAACCAAGTTTTTTGAGTTCTTGGGCAAATTCAACAATGCCCGCTTTATCTGAGACACTAATTAGTGCGCGTTTAGTCATTTTATTTTCCTTTTTTAAAGTTCTTTCTCTGCTACAGTCGAAAATTTTCATTCAACTCTAGCACTTCCTCATTTTCTCGCTACTCCCAAACTATCCAAGACTTCTGGATAGAGCTTGTACTCTGTTTCGTGGATGCGAGTCTCGAAAGTATCAAGGGTATCACCTTCAAGGCGTGGGACACGGACTTGTTTGATGACCTTACCGGTATCAACGCCAGAATCCACCCAGTGAATAGTCACGCCAGACTGGTCAACACCTGCATTCCAAGCATCCTCAATGCCATGAGCTCCCGGAAATTCAGGAAGATAAGCCGGGTGAATATTGATGATACGGCCTTCATAAGCTGCTAGCAAGGTTGGACCGACGATTTTCATATAACCGGCCAAACAAACCAAGTCAATCTGGTGTTCATCCAAGAGTTTGACGATGGCTTCTTCATAAGCTTCTTTATTGTCAAATTCCTTGAGTTCAAAGGCATGGCTAGCCACACCTAGATTTTTGGCACGTTCTAAGACATAGGCATCACGGTGATCTGAAAAGACAAATTCTACTGGAAATTGTTCCGCAATCACCTGGAAGTTTGAGCCGTTGCCAGAGGCAAACACAGCAATCCTTTTAGCCATTATTTAATCACCACACTTGCGCCATCCTTCTTCACAATTCGACCGATTTCATAAACAGGTTCGTCAAGAAGTTCTTTGACACGTTCCACATTTTCTGGTTTCACCGCAAACATGAGACCAATACCCATGTTGAAGATTTCAAACATTTCTTCATGTTTGATTTCACCATATTTTTCAAGAGCTTTGAAAATTGGAAGTACTGGGACCTTGCTTTCGTCAATCTCAGCAGCCAAGTCATCTGAGAACATACGTGGTACATTTTCGATGAAACCACCACCTGTGATGTGGGCAATACCGTTAACCAATTCTTCTTTAATCAATGGCAAAGCTGCTTTGACGTAGATACGAGTTGGTTCAAGAAGAACGTCTTTAAGTTTTTGGCCTTCAAGTTCTGGGAGGACTTCTTCACCTGTGTAATCAGCAAAAACACGACGAACGAGTGAGTAACCATTTGAGTGGATACCGCTTGAGGCAAGTCCAAGAAGCACATCACCTTCGGCTACTTTTGAACCGTCGATGATTTGTGATTTTTCAGCGACACCTACTGCGAAACCAGCCAAGTCATAGTCGTCTTCGCCATACATACCAGGCATCTCAGCAGTCTCACCACCAATGAGGGCCACACCAGATTGCACACAACCCTCAGCCACACCAGCAACGACTTGTTCCAATTTAGCTGGTTCATTTTTACCAGTTGCTACGTAGTCAAGGAAGTAAAGGGGTTCAGCACCTGCAGCGATAATATCGTTAACACACATAGCCACACAGTCTTGACCGATAGTATCATGCTTATCATACTTGATAGCAAGCATGAGTTTAGTTCCGACACCATCTGTCCCTGAAATCAAAACGGGCTCTTTGACACCTGTTTTTGAAAGGTCAAACATACCACCAAAGCCACCAAGACCTCCCATGACACCTGCACGCTCTGTACGGGCAACGTGTTTTTTGATACGTTCAACAACTTCATAACCTGCTTCAACGTCTACACCAGACTGCGCGTAAGCATTTTTAGACATAATTTTTCCTCTTTTTCTTCTGCACTGCTCTTAATAGAAAGAAGTGTGTTCTTCCAAACTTTCCAAATAGCTTTTTTCGTAGTCATACAATGGTGTTGAATATTTGCCAGTGAAGTAGTCCACACAAAGGCCACCATTTGGTTCATCTGTGTCAATTCCAATGGAATCAATCAAGCCATCGATAGACAAGTAAGTCAAGCTATCCGCACCAATGATTTCACGGATTTCTTCTACTGTGTGATTGGCAGCAATCAATTCCTTACGTGTTTGAATATCGATACCGTAGAAACATGGGTAAGCAAGGGCTGGACTTCCGATAGCCACGTGAACCTCAGTCGCCCCTGCTTCTTTCAAGAGTTGAACGATACGACGGGACGTTGTTCCACGAACAATGGAATCGTCAATCATGACCACACGTTTTCCTTTAACAACACCTGATACGGCAGAGAGTTTCATACGAACTCCTTGCTCACGCAATTCTTGTGTTGGTTGGATAAAGGTACGTTGGGTGTATTGGTTTTTTATCAAGCCCATTTCATTTGGCAAGCCTGATTCTTCCGCAAATCCCATGGCTGCACTAAGTGATGAATTAGGCACACCAACGACAATATCTGCTTCATGTTTGAACTCACGTGCTAATTGAGCACCCATACGTTTACGAGCTGTATGGACATTGACCCCTCGGATATTTGAATCAGGACGGGCAAAGTAGATATACTCCATTGAGCAAACAGCCAATTGAGTGTCCGTTGTATAGTTATCGTAAGTGATGCCGTTATCATCGATGATAACAACTTCACCTGGATTTACATCGCGAATCCACTCTGCTCCAACTACTTCAAAGGCACAGGTTTCAGATGAAACCACGATAGCTCCATTGGCCATCTTACCAATAGAAAGGGGACGAAAACCATTTGGATCCAAAGCTGCAATAAGCTTGTCCTCAATCATAAGAAGGTAAGCAAATCCACCTTTGACAGTGTTCAGAGCTTCTTTTACTTTTCCCATAAATGATGGGTTATGGCTACGACGAATCAAGTGAGCTAAGATTTCTGAATCAGAAGTTGAGCTAAAAATGGCCCCATTCTTCTCCAACTCACGTCTTAGTGACACTGCATTAGTCAAATTCCCATTATGAGCAAGACCAAGCTGTCCATCGTGAAACTTAAACATGAATGGTTGAATATTGTCTACAGAAGCCTCACCGGCAGTCGCATAACGAACATGACCGATAGCAGCCTTACCAGTCAGCTTGTCTAAGTTGGCTGGATCACGGAAAACTTCTGAGAGAAGCCCCATATCACGATGACGCTTCAATTGACCCGCATCATTTGAGAGAATTCCTGCCCCCTCTTGGCCACGGTGTTGAAGACTATAAAGTCCGAAATAAGTTAATTTGGCAGCATCTGGGTGACCCCAAATTCCAAAAACACCACATTCTTCATTAAGAGATTTAACTTCGTATGTCATTTTATATACCTTTTATTTGTGATATTTTTCTTAGGTAACATGAACGAGTGTAGCTATCTCTAGCGTCTCATTCTTCCAATTTGATCTCGATTTTGCAAAATTCTCCAGTTCTCTAAGAATATCGCTACAGCGAAAAATATCATTACTGAGTGCGCTAAACTCACTCTATTATTTTCCAGTGAAGTATTTAACCGCTGACGCAAATAGGTGCTGTTCTTTATTTCCTGGAATATTTTTGAAGAGACCATCTTCGAAACGTTCTGAGTGTCCCATCTTACCAATAATTTGACCGTTCTTGCTTGTGATACCTTCAATAGCATTGACAGAACCATTTGGATTATATTTAGAATCCATGCTAGGTTTGCCTTCGAAGTCAACATATTGGCTAAAGATTTGACCATTATCGCGAAGCTCCGCAAATTCTTCAGTCGTCACGACAAATTTACCTTCACCGTGTGATACTGGGATGGTATGGATGTCACCAACTTTCACTCCAGCAAGCCAAGGTGAGTTAGTATTGGCAATACGTGTTTCAACCATCTTAGCCACGTGTTGGTTGGCATCATTGTAGAAGAGGGTTGGACTAGTACTGCTTGCATCTTCAAAGTTACCGTATGGAAGGAGACCTGATTTGACAAGAGCTTGGAACCCGTTACAGATACCGATGATTAAACCACCACGTTCGATGAAGCTATCAATAGCTGCACGTACTTTTTCATTGAGCAAGATGTTAACGATAAATTTAGCTGCTCCATCTGGTTCATCCGCTGCTGAGAAGCCACCTGCAAGGAAGATAATGTTAGCTTTTTCAATATTGTCAACCATGGTGTCAACAGACTTGACAATCGCTTCTTCATTCAATGTTACAAATGGTACTAAGTTGACTTTGGCACCTTCTTTTTCAAAGGCCTTAGCAGAGTCATACTCAGAGTTAGTACCTGGGAATACTGGGATGTAAACCACTGGTTTCTCAACTACTTCTTTAGCTTTTATAACAGTATCTGATGTCACAGCAGGTACTTCTTCTAACTCAGTTGCTTGTGCAAATTCAGTTGGGTAAACCTCTTCCAATTTACCTTGAAAGGCACTGTCAAGTTTATATCCATCAAGCGTTACACCGTTGACAGCAAGTGTAAAGTCAGCTACTGTTTGTCCAATCTTGCCAACACTTGCAATCTCTTCCGGAGATGTGAAGATGAATCCTCCCAATTGAGCTGTTAAGGCAGTCTCAAGATTTTCAAGGGTTACAGTCGCCCCGATATGGTTCCCAAACGTTGCAAGTGCAAGAGCTTCAATGACACCACCATATTTGACAGCTGATGCAGCTGTCACTTTGTGATCAGCTTGGATAGCTTCAAACTGAGCAAAGTTAGACTTGATGAGATCAAAATCAATCTCTTGGGCCAAAGCTTGACCTGGGATGTAGTAGATATTTTCACCAGCAGCCTTAAATTCTGGAGAAAGGACCTTACGACTGTCTGCTGTTGTCACCCCAAAAGCAACCAAGGTTGGTGGTACTGTCAATTCTTCAAAGGTGCCTGACATAGAGTCCTTACCACCAATAGATGGCAAACCAAGTTGAATCTGAGCTTCGATTGATCCAAGAAGAGCTGATACTGGTTGACCAAAACGCTCTGCTTTTTTATCCATACGCTCGAAGTATTCTTGATAAGAGAAACGAGCCTTAGACCAATTTGCACCAACAGCAACCAAACGAGCTGTTGCTTCGATGACTGCATATGCAGCACCATGATATGGAGACCATTCTGCGATGTATGGGTTAAATCCTTGGGCTATGACAGAGGCAGTTGTTGTCACGCCATATTGGACTGGCAATTTCTGAACAGAAGCTTCAGTTGGAGTAATTTGGTATCGACCACCAAGTGGGTGATTGACTGTTGAACGACCAACCGAGCTATCAAACATAGTTTGTAAACCTTTTTGACTTGCATGGTTAAGGTCAGCCAAAACTTCAAGCGTATCTGCTTCAAGGGTTTCAGCAGAGGTTTTGCGTTCTTCTGGAAGCTTGACATCCTTGTCAACCACCTTAACATCTACTACTGTACGCACACCATTTGTATCAAGGAAACGACGTTCCAAATCAACAATTGTTTTACCATTCCAGTGCATGACGAGATTTGGTTTTTCAGTCACGGTTGCAACGACAACTGCATCAATATTTTCTTTGTTACATTCAGCAACGAAGATATCTACATCTTCTGGACGAACCACCACAGCCATACGTTCTTGAGATTCAGAGATGGCAATTTCGGTACCGTTCAAACCTTGGTATTTCAATGGCACTTTGTCTAGATCAATTTCAAGACCATCTGCCAATTCACCGATAGCCACACAGACACCACCAGCACCAAAGTCATTGGATTTCTTGATAAGACGTGTTACTTCACCATTGCGGAAAAGACGTTGAATCTTACGTTCTTCGATAGCATTACCTTTTTGAACCTCAGCACCAGCTGTTTCAACTGATTCAACCGTTTGAACTTTTGAAGAACCTGTCGCACCACCGATACCGTCGCGTCCAGTCTTACCACCGAGCAAGATAACCACATCTCCAGCTTCAGGTTTTTCACGGACAACATTCTCCTTAGGAGCTGCACCGACAACTGCACCTAGCTCCATACGCTTGGCAACGAAACCTGGGTGGAAGTATTCACGAACATAAGTTGTTGCAAGACCAATTTGGTTACCATATGAAGAATAACCATGAGCCGCTTTTTTAGAAATGACTTGTTGTGGCAATTTTCCAGCACGTGTTTCAGCGATTGGTGTTGTAATATCACCGGCACCTGAAATACGCATAGCTTGGTAAACGTATGAACGACCTGACAATGGGTCACGAATGGCACCACCGATACAAGTAGCCGCTCCACCAAATGGTTCGATTTCCGTTGGGTGGTTATGAGTTTCGTTCTTGAACATAAGAAGCCATGGTTCTTTGACACCATTGACATCTACTTCAATTTCAACTGAGCAGGCATTGATTTCGTCAGAAACTTCCATGTCATCCAAACGGCCATTGGCACGCTCATAACGACCAAAAATAGTCGCCATATCCATTAAGGTTTGAGGCTTTTCTGCACGTCCCAACTCATCACGCATGGCAATATATTTGTCATAAGTTGCTTGCAATTGTTTTTGGAATTTAGAAGCTGAGAAGTCGATGTTTTTCAACTCAGTCTCGAAAGTTGTGTGGCGGCAGTGGTCAGACCAGTAAGTATCCAAAACCTTAAGTTCAGTCTCAGTTGGCACACGTCCAATTGACTTGAAGTAATCTTGAATGAAGAGCAGGTCATCCACTTCCATGGCCAATCCTTGATCTGCCTTATACTGTGCAAAATCTTCTGCTGTATAAGTTTCAAAGAAATCCAAGTTTGGAATCGTTTTGTCAGACTCAGAGAAATCCTGTTTAGCAATACCAACAGTGATATCTTTGAAACGAGAGTCCACTGGGTTCAATAGATAATTTTTAACAGCTTCCAATTCATTAGCAGCAATGTCCTTGTTAACCAAGTACAATTGAGCAGTATTAACCGTTACATCACTTGAGCTACCAAGCAAAAGCAAAGCTTCTTGTGAAGATGCTGCACGTTGATCAAATTGACCAGGCAAGCTTTCGATAGCAAAGAAAGCATACTTCTCAAGGTCAGTCTTAACTGTAGCTTCATCCAAAACAGTATCGGTCACTTGCTCAGAAAAGATATATTTTTCCGCACGGGCAAACAAATCCTCTGCCAAATTAAAGACATCGTAAACTTGTACAATACGAAGATCATTCAAGGTTTTCAACTGAATATTATGCTGTAATTCTTTTAATAAAGAGCGAGATTTCACACGAAAATCAGCTTTTTTCTCAACGAAAATACGTTTATCCATTTTATTTCCTTTATCTATTTCCACTAAAAGATTGTAGTGACGACCAAGTAAAACTTTACTTCAATCCTTGCAATTTTTCCAATACAACTTCATACACATCTGTCAAGCTACCGAGATCACGACGGAAAACATCCTTATCCATATGGTGCCCTTCCGCATCCCAAAGACGACAGTTATCTGGTGAAAATTCATCTGCCAAAATAATCTTGCCATCCTTATCAAAACCAAATTCCAATTTGAAGTCAATCAAACGAAGACCAATTTGCTCAAACCAATCTTTTAGCAATTCGTTGATACGACGTGTTTCATCCTTGATATAAGCAATTTGCTCATCATTAGCAATATTCAAAAACTTCACATGCTCATCATTGATAAATGGATCATCCAAATCATCGTTTTTGTAGTAAAATTCAACAATTGGAGTTTTCAAGTCCAGACCTTCTTCCACACCGAAACGTTTTGAGAAAGAACCCGCAGTCACGTTACGAAGCACAACCTCCAAAGGAATGATTGTAACCTTCTTGTTAAGTTGTTCTGTATCAGAGATACGTTCGATAAAATGAGTAGCCACACCCGAAGCGTTCAATTTTTCAAAAATAAGAGACGAAATCTGATTATTAAGCACGCCTTTCCCTTTAATGGTCTCCTTACGAGCACCATTAAGCATGGTTGCCTGGTCCTTATAGACCGACTTAATCACATTTTCGTCTTCTGTACTATAAATATCTTTAGCTTTCCCAGTATAAATCAGTTGGTTTGACATAGAATCGTTCGCCTTTCAAGTTTGTTCATCTTAATTATATCACACAAAAATCCAAAAACAAACATATATCAAACTTTTTTGTTTTGTTAAACAAATAACGTTCGGATTTTTAGTGTTGGTTAGAGTTTTTTAATAAAAAAGTATAGAAAAAAGGAGTGAGATAGTGCTAAATCAATGTAACTTTTAGCTTTTTATCTCACTCCAATAAAATGAAAACATGCAACAACATATAGTTGCTTCATTATTATATTCCTCTAGAATCTAACAACTAGAGTCTAGTTTTCTTATTTGTTATTCAATTGCTCAGACAAATAGTCTAACAAATCTGATACCTTATCCATATGATCAATGGTATTATCAGAAATCTCTAGGGAAAACTCATCCTCCAAATTAATAATGAACTCCATAAGCTCTATTGAATCTACACCCAAGTCATTTAATTTGGTAGCTTCGGTTAAAACAATGTCCTCTCTATCCAATTGCTCTTGAATAACGAGCTGCATTTCCTGAAGAATTTCTACTCTACTCATCAGTTAACCTCCTCTTTCGGGTCGAAAGCGTCAACTAGTTGCTCCACCACCTTAGTATCGAGCATCTTACGAACCTGCTTAATGGTATAGTAGACTGCTTTAGCATCACTAGATCCATGACATTTTACTACAGGAGCCTTGAGCCCAAAAAGAACAGCTCCACCGGCACTTGAGTAATCCATCGTCTCTTTCATACCTTTAAGTCTATCCTTCAATAGGAAGGCACCTAACTTAGCTTTGAGACCACCATTCATTATGGCTGACTTAAGAGTCTTCATTGTGCCAAGTCCAGTTCCTTCAATTGCCTTAAGAACCGCATTTCCTGTGAAACCATCAGCCACTACCACATCAGCAGCTCCAGACATGATTTCACGCGCCTCGACATTACCAATGAAGTTAATACTTGCTTCCTTGGATAAAAGCTCAAAAGCCTCCTTACGAAGACTATCCCCCTTTGTTTTCTCAGTCCCATTATTAAGGAGGCCTACACGAGGGGTGGCAATTCCACGTACATTTTTAGCATAGAAAGAGCCTAAAATAGCATATTGATGCAAGTGATTAGCTGTATTTTCAGCATTAGCTCCTAGATCAAGCATATCAAAGGGTTGACCAGTAAAACTTGGCATCGTTGACATAAGACCTGGTCTTTCAACTCCCTTAATACGTCCAACAACAAAAAGACCAGCGGCCAAAAGAGCACCTGTATTCCCTGCAGAGATTACAGCATCCGCTGCTTTCTCCTTAACAGCTTGTGCACCCAAAACCATCGAAGCTTTCTTTTTCTTTCGAATTGCTTTGACGGGCTCGTCATCCGAATTTATCTTTTCATCAGTATGTACAATGCTCACACGTTCATTCGCTGTCAAATAGTTTTTGATTTTAGCTTCGTCACCATAAAGCTGGATTTCAATATCTTTGAACTCTGCTAAAGCTTGGTTAACTCCCTCTACGATCGCTTGTGGCGCATTATCGCCACCCATAGCATCCACTGCAATTACATGCATAGCATTCTCCCTCTCATCCTCTGCTCTTAAACAATAGACTCAAATTCTATTAATAAATCACTCTGTATCAAAGATAGACATCCCTCGGTCACTATATCCCCAGCAGAGTCTTTCAGCTTATTGTCCTCTTATTATAGCACGAACTGACCTGCATTTTAACCCCTGAGACTGAAAACCTCTACATTCCTGTTTCACGTGAAACAAAAGAAGACAATGATTAATCAGCATTATCTTCTTTACTCATAATATGACCCCAAGAATTTAGATTATCAATAAACTTCTTGCTTTTAAGATGAATCCCAACATAATTATCATAAAGCTCATCAATAAATTGTCTCAACTTTCGTTTCATTTCATCCTTAACAGATATGCTTCTCAATTCTTCAAATGAAAGACCCTGGAAACGATCCAAAAGATAAGGCACATTAGGGTCCAAATGACTACGCCTTTCATCTTCTTCGTAATGATTGGGACAAAGTAAACCTGAGAACTTATACGAGAAATCAAAAGGAAGACCAACACGATGACAAAAGACACATTCATGAAAATTCAATCGTACGCCAAAACGGTCCAAAACTTGAATCTCAAAGATATTAGTCAATATTTCATAATCTAAGCCCTCTTCCATTAACACAAGGGTTTTCTCTAAAAATGCAAATAATTCTGCATCTACCACACCGTCAGCAATAGCAGCATCAGTCAAGGCAGCTAAATAGGTCGCGTAAGACAGTTTAAAAATATCACTTGTAATTTCCTTAAAAGACTCTGCCTGACTATAATCCTCTATGAAAGATAAACCTTCATCATTTACAGTCATCATAAATTCAGCGATGTTTAAAGGTTGAATCACAGCACTCAATTTACCTGACCCACCACCTCTAACAAAAAACATCCGTTTACCAGCTTGTTTAGTAAAAATCTTAACCAGCTTATCATTCTCACGATAATTACGATTGAAGAGGATAACCCCCCTACTCTCAAGCTTCTGCATGTTCTTCCATAAACTCTTTCAAACGAGTCATAGCTGTTTCAATAGTGTCCATGCTAGCTGCATACGACAATCGAACATAACCTTCGCCATATTTCCCAAAAGCAACGCCAGGAATAATAGCAATAGCTTTTTCACGAGCAAAGTCTTGACAGAACTTAAAGGAGTCTTGATTATATCCTTCTGGAATCTTAGCAAAGATATAGAAGGCACCATCAGGTTTAATAATTTTGAAACCAAGTTCAGTCATTTTTTCAAGAATATAATCCCGACGTTTCAAATACTCAACTTTCATTGGTTGTGCATCATCCTTACCAGCAGATAATGCTTCGATAGCTGCAAATTGTGCCATAGTAGCTGCAGCCGTCACCAAATACTGGTGACTCTTAATCAACTGAGCCGTCAAACTTGCTGGTGCAAAAATCAAACCAATACGCCATCCTGTCATCGCATGAGATTTCGACAAGCCGTTGATTAAAATAGTTTGCTCAGGCAAATATTCAGCAATAGAAACATGTTGATCTACATAAGTTAGTTCTGAATATACTTCATCACTAACAACAAAAATATCATATTTTTTCAGAACTTCAGCAATATCTTCAATCTGTTGGCGTGAATAAGTCACACCTGTTGGGTTGGTTGGGTAGTTAAGTAAAACAGCCTTAAGCTTATCACCTTGCTCTAAAATTGCCTTTTCTAACATCTCCGGTGTCAAAACAAAATCATTAGCTGTTGTATCAATTTCAACAATTTTAGCCCCAACTAGATTTGCAATCGGCTCATATCCTGGATAGGCTGGTGCAGGCAAAAGAATCGTATCACCTGGCTCCAAAATAGCTGTTAAAGACGCAGAAAGAGCTTCTGTGGCCCCAATAGTTACCAAAATTTCATTATCGGGATTATAAGTTAGATTGTATTTTTCCTTAACAAAATTCGCAGCAGCTTGGCGCAAATCAGGAAGTCCAGCCATACCTGTATAGTGTGACTGGTTCGCATCAATCGCAGTTTTAGCTGCTTCTTTCACATGATCTGGAGTCGTAAAATCAGGTTCTCCAAGCGTCAACTTTTTAATACCTGGAACATCTGAAATTGATTGGTCAAACTGACGAATCATTGAGACTTCAATCTTATCTAAATTTTTATTAAAACGTTGTGTTAAATCCATCACAGTCACCTCTTTGCAATTATTCCTAACATTATATCAAAAACTCAAACGCATTTAAACACCAAAAAACTGTCCTAGGCTAGCTTTAATGGCTCTATAATTTCTGTAGGGGGTAAAACCACTGTAGAGATTATGGAGCTTTTTAAATGCAGACAAAAAGTTCCATAAGAACTATAATGAAAAGTGACTAAACCATCATTAGGAAGAACTCATGAGATCTATTAAGAATACCACAGAGTTAAATCCCTTAACATCATTACTTCTCTTGTTTTCGAAAAAGATACCTACATCGAGGTTCAAGCAAAACTGGAACTCCAACACTACGACGCCTGAAGAAACATCGCTTACAGTGTAAAGATTGTAGAAAAGTCACGGTGGCTGAGACATTAATCGTTGAGAAAAACCACCAAATCTCCAATCTTATCCGACAAAAGGTAAGGTTTATCACGATGGACATGTCAGGAGCTTATATTCCACTAGTTCGAAGACTTTTCCTAAATGCCCAAATCATTATTGATCGTTTCCACATCATCCAGCAGCTTGTTCAAGCCTTTTTAAAGACAAGAATTGCCATTATGAACCAGTTCAATAAGAAGCCACTACCTTATCGATATTTAAAAATCACTGGAGACTCGCCGTAAGTTATCTTGTAAATCATTTCACTCGAAGACCTTTTGTCAAACCTTAAACCCACATGAAGTCGTTGAGAAGACACTGAATTTCTCAGAAGAGCTCGCTAATTATTACAACCTCTATCAACATTTGCTTTTTCACTTTCAGGATAAGAGGGTGAATGAGTTTTTTCAACCCATAGAGGAGAAAATAAGCAAGGTCAATTATTACTTCAAAACAGTCTTTAGGACCTTTCTTAGACACAAACGATACATCAAAAATGCACCAAAAACACAGTCCTCACATGCAAAATTGGAGGGGACCAATAAGCTTATCAAAGATATTAAACGACTGGGCTTCGGTTTTAGAAATTTTATTAACTTTAGGAAGTATGTTTTCATCACTCTTAACATATAAAAAGAGAAGACCTATCTGATCCTCTCTAGATGTTAGCTTTTCGTCACCCACTACAGTTGACAAAAAGCCGCTTTAATCTATTTATGACCCATTTCGAACAATGGTGACAATGGGCGTTTTTCATGACTACGAATGATTGCTTCAGAAATCAAATCAGCAATAGATATTTGTTCAATTTTATCAATCAAACGCTCTTCTGGAAGATAAATCGTGTCAAGCACAACAAGCTTTTCAATAGCAGATTTTTGAATATTATCAAGAGCTGGACCTGACAATACAGGGTGAGTACATGATGCAAAGACATTTGTAGCACCAGCTTCAGCAAGTGCATCCGCTGCATGACAGATGGTACCTGCAGTATCAATCATATCATCAATCAAGATACATGTTTTCCCTTCAACATTACCAATGATATTCATAACCTCAGAAGTGTTCATTTTATCAACACTACGACGTTTATCAATGATAGCGATTGGTGTTTTCAAACATTGAGCAAGTTTACGCGCACGAGTAACACCACCATGATCTGGAGAAACAACAACCACATCATCACCCGTAAGACCAGCACGATCAAAATAATCTGCGATAAGAGGCGCTCCCATCAAATGATCCACTGGGATATCAAAGAATCCTTGAATTTGAGGAGCATGAAGGTCAACTGTCAAAAGACGGTCAACACCTGCTACCTCGAGCATATTAGCAACCAACTTAGATGTGATTGGTTCACGTGAACGTGCCTTTCGATCTTGACGTGCATATCCATAATAAGGCATAACAACATTGATTGTCTCAGCGCTAGCACGTTTTAGCGCATCAACCATAATCAAGATTTCCATCAAATTATCATTTACAGGAGAGCTTGTAGATTGAAGAATAAAAACGTGATGACCACGAATAGACTCTTCAATATTAACTTGAATCTCACCATCTGAAAATTCACGAACACTTGATCTTCCAAGTTCAATACCAATTTTATCAGCAACTTTTGCTGCTAATTCTTGGTTAGACGACAAAGCAAATAACTTTAAATTCGTATAAGACATGATTTCCTCCAAAATATCTACTAGACCATTCTACCCTTTTTTAAGTTGATTTTCAACGCCAAATAAATGGTGTCACATGAACTTAACAAGGATAAAAATACTTCCCCTTAGTCTAGAATTTTTTTCAAACACCATTATTTTCTCAGGCTAAATATATTATTTACATAAAATAAAAACGATTCGGGAATAGCCGAATCGCTTTTGTTATACTCATTATGGGTAAATATAAAATACAGAACCACCATGCGCTGATGATGTTGGATCAAATGTACCACGGTAGTTACTGATTGACATGTTACCAGCGTAGTTCGATTCCATAACTTGAATTGAATTTGCACCTGATGCTGATGTAACATAAGCTACGTGACCATAACCACCACCATCATTTGGCCATACCGCAATCGCACCGGCTACTGGAGTTGTACCTACTGAATGACCAGCTGCTCGCGCACTAGCAATCCAGTTTTTAGCATTCCCCCAATTATTACCAGCCCATGGAGCCAATGATTTTACACCCCAAGTACATTGTCCAACTGGATATGTATTAGGAGTTGATGCTGCTGACACTTTATGTGTTTCAGCAGCTGGTGCAGGAGCTTCTGAAGCAGCTGGTGCAGCTTCTGATGTTACGACAGGTGCTACGCTAACAGGAGCTTCTGAAACAGCTGGTGCAGCTGATTCTGGTTGTACTTCTGATGTTTCTGATGAAGCCGGCTCCTGTGCAGCCTCAGAAGCTGTCGATGTTTCAGAAACTGGTGCCTCTGAAGGCTGAGCTACAGCTTCAGAAGTAGCAGCTACTTCTGAAGAAGCTACTGATGTTGCTGCTTCTGAAGAATCTACAACTTGTGCAGTTGCCTCTGATTCAGCAATTGCTTGAGACTGTGCCACTGATGCAGCCGTCGAGGCAGCTACAGATTCAGCAGTTGATTTAGCAGAGACAAGTGATGTCTTCTCATTTTGAGCTGTTGCCAATTCAGCAGCCAAAGTAACTTGTGCTGCTTCAAGTTCTGCTTGTTGAGTTGTCAAACCAGCTTCTGTTGTTTCAAGTTCTGACTTATTAGCTGCAATAGTATTAATTGCAGCTTGATTTTCTACTTGTTTAGCAGCAAGCTCTTTTTGATCTGACTCTTGTTTAGTCAATAAATCATTATTAGCTGTAACAACTTTTGAAATAGCTGTGATACGAGTAATAGCTTCAGAGATTGACTTAGAGTTCAAGATAGAGTTAATGTAGCTAGTAGCAGTGTTATTTTGTTGAGCACTACGAGCTTGTTTCGCCAAAGAATCTTGACGAGCTACAATCTTACTTGATAATTCTTGAATTTCAGATTCCAAATCTGCAGATACTTTTTCAAGTTCGGCATTTTTAGCTTCCAATTCAGTTTTTTGTGTTCTGAGAGTTGATACTTGAGATTGGATTGTAGCAACTTGTGCTTGCGCAGCCTCTTGTTGAGAAGCAAGGTTACTAATTGCGTTATTTGTAGCAGCGATTTGCGAATCATAATCCTCTGCATGTACTGATGCAGCTGCTGATAAAGTCACACCACTTACCAACACTGCTGAAAGAATGCGTTTTTTCATAATATAAAATACTACTCCTTTTCGATAAGACTCCTTAATTGTATCAAAAAATGGCGCAAACTTTGTTACGCCAATATTACAGTTTTATTTAAATCTATCAACTGAAAGATACAAAAATAATTTTTCGACAAAAGGTTTGATCAAAATAAAAATCAAAAGATTAAACACTAGACTAGGACTGAGTTGATAGATAATAAAATCACTAATATACTCATTTGTGAAGCCATAATATAAGGCAAAACCAAAATTTAAAGTATCAAAGAGAAATAAGAATAAAAAAGCCAGTAAACAATCAACATAAGCATTTCTCTTGACAAAACGCAATAGTTGAGAAAACAAATAGGATAAAAGTGGGAGAGTTATAATTACTATACCGAGTGTTTTGAAATAATATGTATCATATAGAAATCCTAAACAAACAAGGTATAGAAGTGAAAAATTATAAGGACGGCTGAGAGTTAAGATGAATAGGTAGATAATAAAGAGGTGGGACGATAGAAATAATTCTGGAGAAAAATAATAGTTAAGTAGCATCGAAATATGACCATCCCATAGAAAAGGAATAATACTCAACCAGTATGGAGTAACAGAAAACTTGAAAAACTTCATATTATTTACCCTCTCCAACAAGAGTGACATAAGAAATTTTATCAAAATCAGCATAAGGTTTAACTAAAATCGTACGATTCCCTTCATAATCAATCACAGATTCAACCTTACCAATTGGAACATCTTTTACTGAAACTTCATCTAGGCCACTTGTTACCACTTCAGAACCAACCTTAACATCAGAAGATGAATTTAGCTGAGTCATTTCCAAAAGCTTCTTTTTATTATCATAACTTGATATAATTCCAAAAATCTGACTTCCATCCTCACCTTTTACACTACAAGCAATATAAGAATCATTTGAGCTATTGGAGAGTAAGGAGATAGTTGTACTATGATCATAAATTTTAGTTATAAAACCAATTACTCCACCATTAGAAGTCGCCAACATAGACTTACTAACACTCTTAGACTTTCCAACATTAATCGTTAACTCCTTCAACCAGGTGACAGATGGACGCATTGAAACCTCAGCAGTAATTACATTGTTACGACTAAGTTTATCCGAAAGATTTAAAGAAGCTCTCAAAGAGTCATTTTCTTCTTGTAAATTAGAGATGACAGCAGATTGATTTTCTAAAGTAGATAATGATTTCTTTAAATCACGATTCTCAGAATAGGTTGACAAAAAATCAGAAATAACATCATGAGATTTTGCTAATGCAGTAAATGGAACTGAAATAACAGAATCTACTTTAGACACAACTACCGAGACATTAGAAGAAACATCCCTGGACAATTTATAGTTTCTAAAAACAAAAGAAATAAGCATTACAAAAAATAGAATAAGAACAAACGCGTATAGAAGAAATCGATAAAAACTATTTTTCATTTTGCCACCTCTATAAAAAAGAAAACGAATTATCTAAATGATAATTCGTCATAATACGGAGAATGGGGGATTCGAACCCCCGCGTCAGTTACCCGACCTAACGATTTAGCAAACCGTCCTCTTCAGCCTCTTGAGTAATTCTCCAATATGGGCACGAGTGGAATCGAACCACCGACCTCACGCTTATCAGGCGTGCGCTCTAACCATCTGAGCTACGCGCCCAAGCTAAATGCTTGGATATTTGTTTCCAAATAAAGCGGGTGACGAGAATCGAACTCGCGACAACAGCTTGGAAGGCTGTAGTTTTACCACTAAACTACACCCGCTTAACAACAAAATGGCGCGAGACGGAATCGAACCGCCGACACATGGAGCTTCAATCCATTGCTCTACCAACTGAGCTACCGAGCCATATTGCGGGAGTAGGATTTGAACCTACGACCTTCGGGTTATGAGCCCGACGAGCTACCTAGCTGCTCCATCCCGCGTTAATTATAAGGAGGATGTGGGATTCGAACCCACGCACGCTTTTACACGCCTGACGGTTTTCAAGACCGTTCCCTTCAGCCGGACTTGGGTAATCCTCCCAATATTATAAATAATATATGGACCTTGTAGGACTCGAACCTACGACCGCTCGGTTATGAGCCGAGTGCTCTAACCAGTTGAGCTAAAGGTCCAAGTAATCCATATATAGCGGCGAAGGGGATCGAACCCCCGACCTCCCGGGTATGAACCGGACGCTCTAGCCAGCTGAGCTACACCGCCATTAATCGGGAAGACAGGATTCGAACCTGCGACCCCTTGGTCCCAAACCAAGTGCTCTACCAAGCTGAGCTACTTCCCGATAAAAATGCACCCTAGAGGAGTCGAACCTCTAACCGCCTGATTCGTAGTCAGGTACTCTATCCAGTTGAGCTAAGGGTGCTTATTATTAAGTTATGCCGAGGACCGGAATCGAACCGGTACGAAAGTTTCCTTTCGCAGGATTTTAAGTCCTGTGCGTCTGCCAGTTCCGCCACCCCGGCTCCTCAAGCGAACGACGGGATTCGAACCCGCGACCCCCACCTTGGCAAGGTGGTGTTCTACCACTGAACTACGTTCGCGTTTTATGCCGGCTACATGACTTGAACACGCGACCCTCTGATTACAAATCAGATGCTCTACCAACTGAGCTAAGCCGGCTAACTTTTTTCTAATGCGGGTGAAGGGACTTGAACCCCACGCCGTTAAGCGCCAGATCCTAAATCTGGTGCGTCTGCCAATTCCGCCACACCCGCATATATGACCCGTACTGGGCTCGAACCAGTGACCCATTGATTAAAAGTCAATTGCTCTACCAACTGAGCTAACGAGTCTCAAATATTTCTACTTGAACGGTCCCGACGGGAATCGAACCCGCGATCTTCGCCGTGACAGGGCGACGTGATAACCGCTACACCACGGGACCTATGGGAGTTAACGGGATCGAACCGCTGACCCTCTGCTTGTAAGGCAGATGCTCTCCCATCTGAGCTAAACTCCCTATTTGCTAAGCGACTACCGTATCTAACAGGGGGCAACCCCCAACTACATCAGGCGTACTAGGGCTTAACTTCTGTGTTCGGCATGGGAACAGGTGTATCTCCTAGGCTATCGTCACTTAACTCTGAGTATT
>SKEY01000902.1_pt1 | contig 43053 bp, 43 predicted proteins | sample 4843871 | NCBI WGS metagenome assembly SKEY01 (sample SAMN11008797, study PRJNA524170) | human gut metagenome | biome: Human fecal sample; material: Feces; isolation source: fecal sample from pouch patient p36 | host: Homo sapiens | place: Israel: Tel-Aviv | collected 2016-12-04 | reverse complement strand
GAAACAGGGAAAAACATTGATTTATATCAATACAAAGGATATAGATGCAGTAAGTGAGCTGCGAAAGCTTAGCAGGGGCACCGGCTTTGATGATGTGTTTGTATTTGCCGCAGTACCAGCACTTTTGAAGCAGGCTGACGCAGTTTTGGGAAATGATGGATGTCTGAACTTCTTTGCAGGACCAACCGATAAACAATTTGCAGTACCGTTTAATTTCTACAATGTGCATTATGAAGGAACGCATATTGTGGGAACCTCTGGCGGATCAACACAGGATATGCTGGAATGTCTTGAGTTGTCTGCGGCAAACAGACTGAACCCAAGCTATATGATTACACATATCGGTGGTTTGCAGGCTGCACCGGAAACGATTCTGAATCTGCCAAATATACCGGGAGGGAAAAAACTGATTTATCCGCATATCGATCTGCCACTGACTGCAATTGAAGATTTCCGCAGCAGGCAGTCTGAAAACCCGTTGTTCAAAACACTGGCGGATATATGTGAGAGAAATCATAATGTATGGTGTGAAGAAGCGGAGGCCTATCTGCTGAAGTATTATCAGGTTTAAAAAGGAAAACGTTGAACCTCATTCTACGAATAAAATTCAGGAATGAGGTTTTTTATGATGTTTCGTTGTGGTGTGTTCTTACTTATACTTTTACATGTATCAGGCTTATCTACGAAAAAGAGCATATGAGCATACATATGAATGAGAATAGCAGTTGATTTCTGCGTAAATAAAAAGCATAAAATCACCTGTTGCTGGTAATCTTATGCCTGATGGATTAAGCGAATACAATTACAAGTGGAATACTTTCCAATCTTTTCTTGCTTGTTTCATATTGCTGCGACGCTAAGCCTTCTGTCACAGTGCTGTTACGCCAGCCGCATCAATTTCTTTTTAAGCTTTCATAATGCTGAAGGATGGCATGATGTAGTTCATGTGTTTTTGGAAAGCCGGTAATGCGTTCTACAACGTTGGGAAGTCCCTTTTTCTGTATACTTTCCTGAAGCAGCAGTGCCTGTGGATCATCTGGATTATCATATAAAAAGCCATAAGCTATCGCCTTTGCTATATGATTATATGAAAGACCATTTTCGTAACACATCAGGGCACTTCCTGAAAGCCGATCACCTTTCGACAGCTTGCGAATTGGATCATAGGCAACCCTGTAAATATAATCTACCATATCACCCTCTGCCTGAGGGAATACGCTTAAATTATCGAGCTGCTCCTCTGTGAGCGGATATTTCGCCAGAATACCTGCCTTTATTTCTTTCTCAACGGCTGAAATGAATGCTGCACCGTTGGCGTCACTGCTGATTTGATTGATTGTTTCATAACCGGAATAATACCCCATAAATGCTCCAGCTGCATGCGGACCGTTCACGATGAAAACCTTGACATCCTTTAGAAGCTCTAGCTGATCAGTAATCTCCATCCATTCTATATCTGAAATATCAACGTTGAGCGGACCCTGAATTAATAGCGATAATACGGCAGTTGTACGTATGTTTAAAGACTGATTGCTTTCAGCGTCCGTACTTCTTCTGATGATGGAATCACGTAGTACAACATGCTTGTTGAACCAGATGTAATCTGTATCCGTAAGCATGTGTGAAAACTGTTCATGTATACCCTGCATCATATGATTTTTATTGGTTAAAAAGATAATGGAGAGATTCTGATGTGGATTTTTTTCCTTCCTAGCTTTCAGCCCGTCCATGAGTGTGATAACTGCCTCCGGGATTTTTTCAGGATATATGACAAACATGATTAAATCAGCTTGAATTATTTTATCTGTAATTGCTTCCTGTTCCCATGTGTATGCTTCGAAATTGGATATGCTATGTTCCACTATTCGATCAAAGCGATGTACGGTAACATGATAGGAACCGGCTTCTCTCAGGTTACTGATCACAACCGGATCAGCGTCAATAAATGTCATATTCCATGCAGGTGAGTTTGCGATTGTTTCTCCGATAAAGCCTTTGCCGAGACGTCCTGCACCGATAATAATTGCTTCTTTCATATTATTTATCTGCCAGCTCAGTTTGAGCGACCGGTTTTTTTAGAAGATTCACTAAAATAGCAGTAACCAGTGTACCAACGATAATAGCGATAACAAACCATATTTTTTCATCAATGATAGGCAGTACAATCGGACCTCCATGCGGCGCATAATCCTTTACACCGGCTACTGCTGCAATTGCACCTCCAACAGCACCACCTGCCATAATTGACGGAATAACCTTTGCGGGGTCAGCGACAGCTAGTGGTATAGCACCTTCGGAGATTCCTATCAGACCCATGAATAGAGATGCCTTGCCTGCATCACGCTCCTCCTGGGTATATTTGTTTTTTGCCAGAAGTGTCGCAAGCCCCATACCCAGTGGTGCGGTACAGATTGGTACGGCGCAGATGCCGAAGAACTCGTAATGCCCCTCTGCCATCATTCCAATAGAGAATAAGCAGGCAGTTTTATTAACAGGACCTCCCATATCGACAGTAACCATCATCCCCATGATGATACCGAGAACAATTTTACTTCCGCTTGATAAGCTGGTTAGAAAGCTTTCGACTCCACCCATCGCCATGCCGATTGGATTGGCAAGAATGTACATATAGAAAATACAAACAATAAAGGATGTAACAACAGGGATGATCAGTATAGGAACAACGCTCTTAATTAATTCAGGATAGTGTATCTTCTTCATGTATTTAACCAGATACCCTGTCATAAAGCCCAATACCAACGCTCCCAGAAACCCTGTTTTTACAGCATTTCCCCCAATCATAATTTCTGTATTTGCGATATAGCCGGCAACTAATCCAGGAGCCAAAGCGGGTTTCCCTGCTATGGCATAAGCGATATACCCAGCCAGTACAGGAATCATCAGGAACAAACCGGCCCCACCGATTTCCTGTACATGCAGAAGGAATTCATTTTTAATAACCATCCCTTCTCCAGCTACCGCAGTGCCCCCAAATGCGATGGAACCTGCATAGAAGATACCGCCAATTACGGTCATCGGTATCATGTAAGACATACCAGTCATTAAATGGTTTTTAATTTTCTTGAAATCAATACTCATAACTGTCTCCATTCTCTCGTTATACACGAGTGCAAATTAGTATGAAAGTTTTTATAACGTTTAAATCTTGTCATCTGCAGCGATAGCGCTTTCATGAACAATGGGTATGATGAATGAAAATGTATTTTCTTCTTGGCTTGAAATGAAGCCGCTCCGATACATTATGCAAAGATTCACATTATGATTTAACTGTTATCATTTTTACTCTCAGCTTATCTCTCGTTTATGTTTTCATTGCTTTAGTCTTTTTAATTTCTGAAGCTTCCTTTTAAAGCGTTGCGCTCTTCTAACTATTTACTCTCAGCTTAGCAGTTTCTAAAATTCTTCTTTGAGCAGTGCATCTTCAAACCTTTCAGCATCTGGCACCTCTTTCTTTCGGCAGTGCGCTTTCAAACTGCATCTTTTGAAGCTTATGAATCATCTCTGTAATCAGTAGTATACTGTCTCTTTCAGGTTTATTAACTACAAAGCTTCCATTTCAAACGGTGTTTTCTTAAACTGCTTTTTCGAGCTTTACGATTGCTGCTTCCGGATTCTTAATAGCATCTGCCACATCAATTTCAACAACGCATTTACCGTCAAAGCGCTCTAATCCTTCCACTGCACAACCGACTGCAATCAAAACTACATCAGCCGTTTTAAGATCCTCTTCGGTAATCTCATTTTCTGCTCCCATTGCCCCTTGTGTTTCCAGTTTGATTTGATGACCGCGCTTTCTTCCCGCCTCTTCCAAAGCTTCCTGCGCCATGTATGTATGGGCGATACCTGTCGGACATGCTGTGATACCTACGATATTCATTTGTATTCTCCTCTCTATTGTTCGAGTCTGCTTAGACATTCGAATAATTGTGTTTCATTACCTGCATTGACAACACTGTTGCGAAATTCATCATGCATAAGGTTTCTACTAAGCCAGGCAAGAATCTGCAGATGTTCTCTGGTTCTTTTATGTTCTGGAACACCAATCATGAAAATCATGCGGACACTTTCCTCTCCCCATAAAATCGGTTTCTTCACTGTGGATACAGCCACAAAGGATTCTGTAACATCATCACTTGACCCATGCGGTATTGCGACTTCATACCCGACTGCTGTGGAAAATTCCTCTTCTCTCTGTAATACGGATTTTCTATATGCTTCACCTCCACTCAGTTTGCCGGCTGCTGCGGCTTCATGAATCAGAAAATTGATAGCGTCTGCTTTGTTTTTAAACGTTTTATTTACAAACGTCAGTTGTTTATCGAACATGCTTCCCCCTCCTTTATACGTGCCCCGGCTCGCTGATCAGGATATCCATGCTTCCGGTAAGCCGAAAGCTGCTACAGCTGGATGTCACAATAAATCCCTGACCGGCCTTTAAGAAATAGCTTTCATCCTTTATATGAATGTACCCTTCCCCGCTTAAGATAAGACATAGGGAATAAGTTTCATTGCTTATTGTTTCTGATTCCTGAATTTCATAACGCGTAATTCGGAAAAATTCATTGCTTATGTATTGCAGAATATGATTGTTCCCATGCAGCTCATCACGAATATTCATTACCGGTTCAATGTGTGGAAAGCAGATAACATCCAAAGCTTTTTCTAAATGCAGCTTCCGTGGTTTACCATCCAGCCCGGTATTATCATAATCATAGATGCGGTATGTGACATCGCTGCTTTGCTGAACCTCAGCAAGAAGCATTTTTCCTTCCACACCATGTACGATTCCAGCCGGAGTAAATACACAGTCACCTGCTTTTACCGGTGTTCTATGCAGCAGCTGTTCCCATTTTCCTGCCAGTGCCAGTTCTTTAAATTCTTCTTTTGTGTTGGCTGTATGACCGCGTATCAGCTTTGTTCCATCATCCACATCAAGATATAGGCAGAACTCTGCTTTACCTAAATCATTTTCATACTTCTCGGCATAGATATCATCAGGATGCACCTGTACGGAAACAGGCCGTGTTATTTCATTGATCTTGATAAGGAGTGGAAAACGTTCTTCCTTCGCATTGTAAAATAACTCACGATGCTGTTTATACACCTCCTTTAGTGAATGGTTTTTATAGGTACCATTTGAGATGATACTCATACCGTTTTCATGTGCACTAATAGCCCAGTATTCACCGATTTTCTGATTTGCAGCTTCATCGAAGCCAAACGTTTTCTGAATTCTGGTACCGCCGTAAATCTTTTCTTTCAACGGTGAATGCAGAAACAATATTTCATCAGACATTAACATCACTCTCCTTTGACATCTTCATTATGCCACAGTCTCTTTTCTCTGAATATGTCAAAGTCTTTCATATATTTTTGTAAAACATAGTACACGAAAGAAAACGCTACAATGAGCGTTTGTTAATAAGAGTAAATTTCTCGGCAATTGATATGTGGCTTGTTTATAGAATTACTGTTATAAATTTTCAATTATAGTATAGAATTCCGCTCTTGATTTACAATCGCGAATACTTTGTATCGTCTCATGTGATTTGATAATGCGGTAAATATTACTAATTAATTTTCTTGAGCGTTCCTTATTCTGGAAGCTGAAAGCCAGACAGATGATGATATCCACCTTCTCTTTATGCCAAAGCACAGGTTTTTTTAAAGTCATGATTACGATTTTTTCCTTAAGTACATATTTGGTGATGCCGTGAGGTATCGCGATACCATTACCTACCTCTGTAGGTGAAATTCTTTCTCTGCTTAGCATGGAATCCAGAAAACCATCTATCACATAGCCGTTGCATTCCAGAATACTACTGATTTTCTGCAGGATTTCATCACTGCTATTATAATTCTGGTTAATAAATAAGGTTTGTTCATCCAGTATTTCCAGAAGTAGATTTTTTATGTTTTCATCTGACTGTGTTGTACTTCCCATATAGATTTGATTTATTTTGCGTACGTCATATGCATCAACCAGGGGAGAAATTAGAATAGCAGGCTTTTTATGATAATCAAGGTGTATCGTAGAAATAATAAAATCAAAATCATCAAGATAGGCCATTTTTAAATCATCAATATTAAATGTTTCAACAACATCAAAGCGCGGCAGATTACGCTTTACTCTGTTTTCTACCAGGGCAGCACTTGCGCCGCTTGAATGAATGACGATTGCAATTTTCTTTGACAGATTAAGGCGTTCAATAGATGCCTGAACGTGGATGAGCAGAAAGCTTATTTCATCGTCAGATAAATGAACACCAAAATTATTCTCAAAGGTCGCCGCAGCCAGAACCAAGACCGAAAATAGTGCGGGATACTGTTCCTTGATTTGAGGAAGGAATGGATTTGTGATATGAATTTTATTTGTTATCCTCGCTACCATGGGAACTACATGAAGCTCAAGCCCCTTCAAAAGCTCATCATCATCAATCAGGTTTTCTCCCAGTACGTTAGAAATCGTCTCTACAAATTCTCTAAGCTGTTCTCTTATCTCATCCGTTCTCGTACCTGTATAATGTAATGTGTTTTCGTGATAGACACCGGAAACACGGGCATTCAGCCAGCGTATATCCTGTTCTTTTAATTCAATATGATGTGCATCTTTCAGCCATTTTGATAATTCCACTGTTACAGGCCAGGTTTTCAGTCTGTGCAGCTCTGATACAACTGGTCGATAGGTCGTCTGGACAAGAAAGTGCATCTTTGCAATGCGGTCAAGAAAAATAGCAAATTGAATGAATATCTGATAATAGTACATATCATCCATCAGCTCACAGGAAAGCTTATCTGTCACAAAATGTATCATTTGTTCAGCAATTGCCATATGATTTTTATGTACATAGGAGGCTAGTATTTTTTCACAGGTCTGCAGATCATAGCTTTCCTTAGAAGAAATTTTCGATTTAAATTGTTCAAATACATAATTCCGCTTAGCACTGCGAATATGCTGTTCTTTCCCATTTACGTAAGTCCCACTCTTATCTCTTGTGAGAAACAATTCATTTTTCTGAAGACTTCTATCTACATATTCCAGATCATTTACGATACTGCTTTTGGATACCTGATATTTTTCTTCCAGGGTTCTCACAGATACCTTCTGATCCCTCATCAAAAGGTTTTCCAATAACTCCTGCCGCCTGGCTTCTGTATAGTCCTGGTTGAGATAATCCTGGTCAAGATAGGTTCGAAATCTACGTTTCTCTTCAGCACTGCCTTCTAGCAGATAGCCCTGCTGTTTCTGTTTGACCAACTTCAAATTAAATCGTTTTAATTCAAAGTCTAATTCCTTTAGATAATTATAAGCTGTCTTTGCGGATATCGCGAGCTTTTCTGTGAAATAAGATACAGGAATACTCTCCTCACTGTTTAGCAGTATCATGTAAAACATCTTTAGCTTATCATTCGCCACCATACTTCACCTCCAGTAATCTGTTATTTTTTTATATTATTCTGCATTTATATACCAATAGTATTATAACGTATAATAAATGAAATGAACTAAAAGATTACTAATAATTATTCCACATCTGTAAAGTGCTATATAAAAATCAGCAAAGAATATCATTCGTGTCAGTTATTTTTACATGCAATCATATTATTTGATCTTTAGAAGAAATATAAAAAAGAAGTTCCTCAGTCCATTGATATACAATAGATTTTGAAACTTCCGTATTCAATTTCGTTTCCTCAATCCTACATGTATTGAATGTTATATCACACAGGATAGCCATATGTGTAACCTTTACGTTTTAAATATTTGAAACGAACTATCCGTTAGCTACATAGGTTTTTGCTTTTATCTTTTTTTCAAATTTACTGCTGTGATATTTGCAAAAAATGCAGGCGATATAGCAGATATCTGCTTTTCCTTCCATAGAAAAGCATAACCACAATATCACCTTGATTAGCTCTACGATATGTGTTCAGAAATGCATTGACCGAACGAGAGGAAAATACCTCTTTGGTTTAACTGAGCATTCAGCATAATCTTTTTCCATATGGTTAAGGAATATTGGCTCATGCCTGCTTATGTCTATTTCGTATATGAGCACGTTATATTTTATAATACAATGATCTTGCTTATCAGCTGCAGTTCTTCACATGCCTACGGGAATGCTGAAGCATACACAGGGATATGACTACAATCAAGACAATCCAGAACAGCATAATAACATTCTTCCAGGCCAGCGAATAACCGTCAATACTGAAATACGGCAGCATTTCACCCATATGAGGATTCAATGCGACTTTGAAAAATTGTGTGAAATGTACCATTTGAGAAGGAAAGAACTGATCAATCACCATGCCTGGTGACAGCTGATTGAAAAAGCCCGCAAACCCGCTAATAAGTGTAATTAAAAGCAATGGAATTACAGTCGCAAACCGGCTTTTCGTGATATAGGAAACAAGCAGGGTCATAAAGGCAGTCGCCATGGATGCGATACTGATCAGCAGCATAGCATTTACAATCAGTGTTCGATAGGTAAATACATAGGGCGTGATATTCAGTGATGCCTGAGACTGCGAGTAATACGTCAGATTCAACCCTCTTAACGGTAGGAAAATGCAGGACATGATAAATACAAGCAAAAATTGCAGGAGTAAGATTCCAAGTGCAAGCATTATGCCTGTGCAAAGCTTTGCCGCGGTTATTTTTCTATTACCGGCAGCTGTTGGTATCATCATCTGATAGGTTTTATAATGCTTTTCCATAGCGAAGGTATTTGCCAGAATGATAACAAGAATAAGCAGCGAAGCGAATTCCAGGTTATATAAGGCTTCAACGAATAATGTATTTGGAACATTGCTGTCAATTTTATAAGAGGCTGACTTGTAGCGGTTTATGAAATTCTCCATTGTAGCATCGTACATGCTGTCTGGATGATCAAAACCGGCAATTGCCAGATTAAGCTCCTGTTCACTTAATTTACTGGAATGCAGCCATTTTTTCTGATCCTCAAAATGAAAATTTCTATACGCGGAAACATCTCTTCCATCCTCAATAAAATATCCGTAAATCATACTATATAGCAGGCGCACATCATCATGTTTTAAATAATCTTCGACATGTACCTTTACTTTGTTGCTTCCTTCAATTTCCTCATAGGAGATACCACCTCTGATCTGCATATAATTTTCAAATAATTCATTGATTTCCTTACCAGTATACTTACCGCTACGGGCATCTTTCAGTAAGGTCTCATAATTATCGCCATATACAGCTTTCATTTTTTCTTCATCCAGCGTTGTTTCTGTATACTTATTCATAATTGTATGAAAGTCTTTATCCATCCGCTGTATGGTCTTTTCACTGAGTGTTCCCGCATAGGAATGCTGAATCTGATCGGCCAGCCTCCAGTATGCAAGTCCTGTTCTTTCTATTCCGTTTTCATCCTTCATGACGATATCAGTACGGTACTGCAGTGGCTGATGGTAAACCTGATAGGTGCGGTAGCCATTGAAGATAAACAGGATAAGCAGCAATATGATGTTGATTTTGCTTTTGAAAATCTTTTTAAATTCAGATCGAATCAATCGTCTCATAGGGAATCACCTTCTTTAAAATAATATAAATAAAGATTATCCAGATCAGGCGTTATATTATGAGCCAGGGTATGTGGACAATCATCAGCCACGATACGCAGTTCGATGTTATTATCAACGTTATGACTCTTTACGATAATATGGGAAGCCATAAGGGAGAGTGCCTCCTTTTTCGGAAGTGTTACCTGCCATACCTTTTCCTTCATAGTATTAAGTAGTTCTTTTGGTGTATCATGAAGAATGATTTTTCCTTCCTTCATGACGATGATATCGTCTGCAATGGTTTCAATATCACTTACGATATGCGTGGAAAGCAGAACGATGCATTCCTGTGAGAGGGATGCAATCAGATTGCGGAAAATAATGCGTTCTTTTGGGTCCAGGCCGGCAGTTGGTTCATCCAGTATAAGAATCTCCGGATTATTTAGAAGTGCCTGTGCGATCCCCACTCTTCGCAGCATACCACCGGATAATTGTTTCATTTTTGTTTTCCGCTTATCCTCCAGATGTAATATATGCAGCAGCTCGTCAATTCTTTTTCTGCTGTATTCTTTTGACTGATTTTTCAGAATACTCATATATTCCAGAAATTCATAGACGGTATAATGCGGATAAAAGCCAAAGTGCTGTGGCATATAGCCGATTTTTGACGCATAGACATCATACTGCTTTAAAGCGTCTATTTCATCATAGCTGATGCTGCCGCCATCCTTTGGAAGCAGTCCGCACAGAATTCTCATCAGCGTTGTTTTGCCGCTTCCGTTTGCACCAAGTAGGCCATGTACACCCTTTTTAATCGTTAAATTTACATCATACAGCACCTGATTCTTTTTGAATGATTTATTGATATGTTCTATAACCAGCTCCATTTCTGCTGCCTCCTTTCTGTATCCGACATCCCTTTATTCAACTGCCGCATATTGAAAAGCGTCAAACAGGAAACGATAAGTATAACCAGCACCGCCTGAGGATCGGATATCATGTACCGGATATACTGACCGTATATAAAAAGATATATACAATAAAATATGGAATATGCGGCAAGTGCAGATATATAGCCATTGATTCTGTGTATTAAATGTGTAAAAATAATTTGCATGGTATACAGCGGAACGATACCAGTCATGATAAAATCAGCTGGTATCCAGGATTCTTTAAGGATGAATATCACCAGTAATATAAAAGACATCACGAGCCCGTTTAAGGCGATACCGGCTGTACGAATCAGGAAGGCACGACAGGGATTCAGGTAAACAGGACTGATGATATCCAGCATCCTGTAGTGGCTGCATTTATAATATTCATAAAGCGCAGAAATACCCAGTATGAAAAAGTAAATAGCGGTGTAAATCTGAGCATTGACTGCATCCAGCGTTATCAGCACTATCGAAACCAATAATCCGATAATAGATAGTGTCATATAGAAGCGAAAATCCAGCCACATATAGCGAAGAATCAGCTGCAGCAAAGAAGTGCAGTTTTTCTGTGTGTATTGTTCCTGCTCTCTTTGACAGAGAAGAATCGTTTGTTCCATCGCTGCCTCATCTACCTGTATGAGTTTCTGTTTCATGATAACCTCCTTCTTTCCATAATGCACAGAGCCGCTTTAATGCCGCAGTGTGTCTTGTTTTCACTGTGGATACGGGAATAGAGAAGCTCTGCGCTATTTCCTTAAATGTCATCTGATGGTAGTATTTCAATATAATTACATCCTGCTGAGAATCAGACAGCTCCCCTATGTAATACATAAGCTCTTCATTTCGTATCTGGTCCAGAATGGCTTCATGTACATCACTATCCGCAGAAATTAAGTTTTCCTGCCTGTCAACATCCGTGTGCAGATCACGCTGCATTTTTCGGTGATAGTCATGACACAGGTTACTTGCAATCCGGTATAGATAATGCAGTGTCTTACCCTGCGCATGATACATGGGAAGCTGACGGATGAAGCGCATGAACACCTCCTGTGTAATATCCTTGGCACGATCGTCTCCCTGCATTTTGCGATATGTGAAGGAATAGACGTATGGATAGAGATCTTTTATGAAGTTGTTTAATGCCTGCTGATCGCCTTTTTTTATTTTATGCAGGATCTGCTGTTCTCTCATATGCCGCCTCCTCACTTACTTAACGATTTGATTTGAAAAAGGGTTTTACTTTTCATTCATTTTAGCATGATAATTTTTTATTATTCGTGAAAATTAGAAAAAAATGACCGTACGATACCTAATATGACCGCTAGCCTCAAATAATATTTACAAAGAAGTCAAATTGGATATAATTGATGTCATATAAACGTTTATATGAGAAAGTGATAAGAGAGGTAAGCGATAAAGGAAATGAAAAAAATTTATATACTTATGATGTTGTCAGCATGTATATTGAATGTGAGCAGTGTTATTTATGCTTCTGAAAATGATGTGCACACGACAGAAGAAATACCATTAGAAATGGAACCATATACAGAAATACAATTCATAAGCAATACTGAGTATGTTGTAAAAAGAGGAAAAGTTATAGAAAATAAGATATATGAAAAATCTAATATGCCATCTCCTCAGAAAGGTATGAGGGTATTATATGCTAGTGATGGCGCTATAGAAAAAATCTTTTTAGAAAATGGGGAGGAACCTGATTATTCAGAGTCAGGTGATATCAAGAATGTATCAGCGTATACTTCTGTAGTAAATCCTATAAGGAAAACAGTATTACTGGCAGAGTGGGGTAAAGATAACAGAAATAAATTATACAGAAAATTCAATACAGCATTAAATAAAAATTATATTTATGGAACTGGAAGAGCTACTACATTTAGTGATGAGATAGGTCAAGCTAATATAAAGAATAAGAAGGGTTCTGTAGCAACAAAATTGGCTTATGATAATTGCAGTGTGGGTAAAAAACTTTCAGTTACTGCAAAAACGGCTTCAGGTACTTATAAAACTGTAACAATGACAAAAACGGATGCAGGTGGTATGCCGGATGCAATTTTGGATATATGGAAAACAGGTGTGGAATACTGGGGTCATAAATGGAAAGTAAGCTTTAGTATGAAAGGAACAACTACATATACGCATTATTAGGGAGGTTGTCCATATGAAGTATTTCAAAACTCTACTGCTTTTAGGAATATGCTTTTGTTTAACGTCATGTGAACATGTGGAAAAAGAAGCATATATTTCTTTTACACTTACATGTGAAGATCAAAATGGAATACATAGTGAAGTATATCATTTCGGACTAATTGATGAAGGTATAAGTAAAATTACTGATATTCCATATACTTCACAATATCCATTAACAGTGTATGATAAACAAAATAACTTCGTATATTATTCAGCAAAAGATGAAACAGGAAAAGCAGATCAAATGTTTTACTATGATGTGGAAACAAAAAAGTCAAGGAAATTAACAAAGGATTTCTTTGCTATAAACTATATAATACCATATGATGCTAAAATATTTATTGCTGGTGTTGTAAAGGGTTCTGAATATATTGCAGTAAGGCCTTTCTTATATGATATTGAAACGGAAACATTACAGGATCTTACCTGGGATGAGGATTTACATTTATCTGTCATTAATTTTGATCCTTTAAATAGAGAATTTATTCTATCTGGATATTCTGCGAGTGATGATTCTAAAAGAATACAAAACCAGGATCATATAGCCTATAAGCCAGGATTGAATACAGTAATACAATTTAAAGATGATGATCATTCAATTTTATATGAAACGGATGGAGTTGAGATACAATCAGCAGTCTCAAATCAGGGTAAATATTACATAAGCGAGGACCACAATACTATATATAAGATAGAGAATAATAATAAGGGCAAGGAACTTGTGTCCGGAGATGCAATGATTTATTTTGAGTCTGTTGTTCATATAACCGAAGATGAACGATATATATATTATTTTAATGGAAGTGGTCTTTATAAGTATGATACAAAGAAGAGAGTGAATTATGAACTTTTTAAAGATGAAAGAGAAAACTGTACAATTAATAATGCCCAATTTTTAATTGCATGATATTGGGTTTGTAAAAAAAGATGTGTATACAGTTTATTCTAGCTGTATACACATCTTTTTTGTTCTTATAATTCTTCTATCAGGTGATTGACAAACACCATCTGTTTCTGCGCTTCCTGAATAGTGTGTTCTATATAAGCGTCATCAATGGTGCTTGTCGTTAGTACGAACTCCAGAATAAGCGGTAAATTGATTCCTGTAATGCAACGTACATTATATCTGTCCAGATATGGAGCTACCGCCTGCGTCATGCTTCCGCACATGAGATCTGTGAAAATGATAATTTCCTCCTGATTCTCAAAGGATTCAATGATTGTTTTTAATTGCAGCGCAGCATCCCCGTCATCAACATAGGCATTAACAGCGTAAATATTGTTCTTTTTTGTTAACACCTGTATGGAACTGACATAGCCATCCGCAAGATATCCATGGGTCGCTATGATGTATTTCATGAATCATACCTCCTCTGTGTGCGTCTTCAAATAAGCAGATGCACCATCATTTGCCGCATGAACAACACTCAGACCTCTATCTTCCGCAAGCAGGTGAGCAAGCATTTGAAAGGGGACCATATACTCCATGACGCTGGAATACGGATCATCTTGAAAGTGGCACAGCAGTGCTTTGGAATCTTTCAATGGATGAGAATGATTTGCGATTAGTATTACATAATCGCTGTATAACCGACACCAGCGTATCAGCTCCAGCATTCGCATTTCCTGCACACCGTCTGGAGCAATTAAAAATAATAGAGTATCCTTTTGTATCTGTGTGGTCCCGGTATGCATAAATTCCTCCTGCTCATAAGCAAGAGCTGCAATAGATGCAGCTTCTGCGATTTTTAAACCACCTTCCTGTGCAACTGCATAGTAGGGGCCGGCTCCAATATAGCGTGCAACCATTTTCGTCTGCAGCAGCTCCCTATGGTTTTTATACCAGTCTGCTGTATCCTTTATGATTTGTTTCACATTATCTTCCAATCTGGTAAAGTATTGCTGGTAATATGTGTATTGCTGCCTGCTGATGAGCTCTTTTTGATTTGCCGTTTCTATGATGCAGAGGAAGATTATCAGCAGTGATGCCATATGAGTACGTGTTTCGATAAAGCTTTCCTCAGAACCACATAGCTTATTGATGACGATATCCGAAAGGTCTGCAAGGGGAGAATTCGAATCAATAGTTATACATACTACAGGGATATTCAACCGTTTACATTCCTGTGCCATCCGGATCGGACCGGTTGTTGTTCCTGAATGTGCAGGGCAAAGCATAAGCATTTCATCCGTGCGGTACTGCTGGTTGATGTTAAATTGGAAATATTCAGGAAAGGAGGCAGGATTGCACACCTCTGTTTCCACCTGCAGCAATCTCTCCATACAGGGGGCTAGCATATTCCCTATAAAGGTGCCGGATGCCTGTCCGCTGAAATAAACCTTTTTTACTGTATGTGTCAGAAAATGCTGAACAAAGTCCTCAGTGAGTTCTTTTTTATGCTGTAGGAGTCTACGGATGAGCAAAGGTTCATCAGTAATCGTCCGCAGTAATGCAGTGCGTTCCTGTTCCTTTGCTGTTGTCTTAGCACCTTCCATATCAGATGATACCGAAGGAGCCCAGAATGACACCAATAATAATAACCCAGATCATTAAAACGGTAGGCTTAACATTCTTTTTACGCATCAGCCATGCACACAGCAAAGTTAGAAGCAACGGCAATAGATTCGGACAAATTTGATCAAATAGCTCCTGAATAATGATAGGCTCCTTTCCATAGCTGATCTGTAATGGCGTAGACAACGATACATAAGCACTCGTCAACGCTCCAACCACACTGAGTCCGACAATCAGACATAAATCTGTAATTTTTTGCAAAACGCCGGAGTTAACGACCTTTTCAATGAAGACCGATCCCATTTTAAAGCCCTGATGAATACCCCACCAGTGAACCAGATAATTTGGCACATTATAAATCAGGAAATAGAGAAGCAGACCAAATGGATTGCCTGCGATACACATAGAAGCTCCAATGCTGGCGGATATGATACGAAAGCCGCCGGTCTGAAAGAAGGCATCACCGATTACGCCTGTAGGTCCCATCAAAGAGGTTTTAACTGCTTCAATCGTAGGTCCCATGGTATTACCGGATTCGGCGTTTTTCACCTCCAGGGCTGCAACGATGCCGACAACAATTGCCTCAAATTGCGGACAGGTATTATAGAACTGCATATGCCGTACCAGTGCATCCCGCATTCCCTGCGGATCATCCTTATAAATCTTTTTAAATATCGGAGTAAGGGAATAGACATAAAACATATTGTGCAGACGCTCACTGTTGTAGGAAATTTCAATCGGCATGCTGCGCCAAAAGACCTTGTGTAAATCTGACTTTGTAATTTCAAATGCTTTCTCACTCATATGCGTCTTCTCCCTTCTCATTACCTGATGCATACATGGCTACAAAGCCAAGACCTGTTGCGATGATAGTGATAGCGATAACATTCAGATTCAGGAAAGCGGCAACTGCGAAGCCGACGAAATACAGACCGATAAAACGTTTGTCCCAGAGAATGTTTAAAAGCATACCGAATCCGACAGCAGTCAGCATTTCACCGGCCTTGCCAAGACCGTTCAATACATTTTCAGGAATGACATTGATCAGTGACGTAATCGCCCCGGTTCCCAGAAGAACGGTAAGAAAGACAATGGCTGTCATGAAGAACAGCTTTACAAAACCGACACCGAGGTGAAACTGTCCGATTTTTTTATAATTTCCTTCTTCAGCCCATTTGTCAGCCCAGCGATGCATCAGATAGCTGACAACAATGTTATAAGCATTGGATACGTTCCCGCCCAGAATCGCGATTGGCATTGCAATGGAAATCGCAACATCAAAGCTGTTTCCGGTTGCCAGTGCAAAATAGGTTCCTAAAATCGCCCCGATACGCGTTTCTCCATTGATGATACCGGCATAGCTGATAAAACCCATCCATACCAGTTCCAGCGTTCCCCCGATAACAAGCCCCTGCTCGAAATTTCCCATGACCAGACCCGTTAGGGCACCACATACGATTGGTCTGTCCATAAAGGAGCTTCCGGCGATATTGTCCATGGACCATGCAAATGCATAAACAAGGCCCAGTAAGATAGCTGTTTGCATAAGTTCTCCATTCTCCCGCTTTCTGCGAGTAAATTTTAACGAAACAACATAGATAAAGATTTGCTGTTTCCTTTTTCTCTTTCTTATAAATACTTCGTAATGGATACCGGACGTTCATCCGGTGTAACATAGGATTCCGCTTTCACGCCGAGGTCTACGATACTGCGCAGGTCATCATAATCCTCAGGGGCAAAAGCCAGAGAAGGGCATACCATCTTCTTACCCGGTCCGCCTTTCATAAGTGCTACATTCAGATGCTGTATTCCGGGTACACTGCGGATGATTCGCAAGGCGTCCTTCGGTGTTTCCACAAGCAACTCAATTCTTCGACGCTCGTTTTTAGGATCCATGAGAAACAACCCTGCTTTTTCCACAGATAGAATCTTCAAACCGCAGTTTGCCGGAGCAGACATTTTCATCAAACTCATACGCAGAGGGTCCTGTATCACTGCATCATTGGCAACAACGATCATATTGATATCCAGTTTTTTCGGCCACACCTGTGAAGTCTGGTAATGTAGTAAGCGAAAATCAATTCGAAACAAACTGATCATATAAATCTCTCCTTTCTTTCCTTATTGTACATACGGTGGTGAGCTCAGGCCTCCGCATGGTTCAGGCACTACTTTTTGAATATATAATCATACATATATAGAATTTCACTCACAGGGATGTCCACCTTGTAGTAATCCATAATTCTGGCAAAGCTGTCGTTGAACATTTTCTGAAACCGTTTCTGTTCTACATCCAAAGAGTAACCACGTTCCTTTTGGACGATTTCATTTTTCATGACAAGCCGTTCTATAATACAGGAAATATGAATGTACATGCCAACCATAGTTTCATTGGCGATCAGCATACCCAGCAGCTCCTGAAGGTGATCCAGTGCTTCTTCAATAAAGGTGATCAGTTTATCTGCATTGAGTACGGTCAGGTAATTCATGACATTTTCCAATGTGAAATTCTTGATGAGATTCCGGTTAAACTGCTCCTGCTCATTCTTTGTGAAGTAGCTGTTCAGTGTTGAGGTTATACTGTCCACATCCTTAAATGCAATGACATCCTCCATTGGTACGCTGGAAACATTGCGTATGTCTAACCGTGTTGTTGTGACAATGAACAAAACATCATACAGCTTGAATATATCATCCTGTTCCTTGTTTTTCTGTAGGCTGAGACAGTCATAGGCGAAAATACTGATATCAATCTGTCGGGGCATGCTGTTTTTAAAAAGCTGAACAACACGCTCGATTGCTTCCATTCCTGTTTCCGAGGTAAATATGATTGCTTTTTTGCGATTGATATTGCTGAATATTTTATATTCACATACGGTTTCTCTGCTTACCTTGCTCAATATTTCTTTCATTTCTACATTTCTGCGGATCTCTCCGGCCACATGCAAGGCCATTCGGGTGGAAACATTGTTGATGATTCCGATATTGATGCCGCATTCTTCAATCAGCTGTGTACCTATATTTTCCAGAGATCCCATATCCACAAGCAGAATCAAATCCTTGCGTATACTGTTGTCGTTGATATATTTTCTCAGCTTCATGACAATGTCGTCCATGGACGTACTAACCGGCATGTCAATTCCTTCCATAATGTGGCTTCCAATCAGCTTGTTCGCAGCGTCTGCTATGGAAGAGGCAGTGGAATAGCCATGTGAGATAATAATGCAGTTGTAACGGTATTTATCAATGGAACGGTTATAAAACTGAATATTCAAAATCAGAAATATCAGATTCATATCATTGATTTCCACATCGATTGTCTGTCGTATCTTGGTCATGATTTCCATGGCGCTTCGATAGCCTGTGGGATAATGCTCCTTTAACAGATGAATGACCTTACTGATTTCTTCAGCATGCTGCACCTCATAGCTGCGGATGGAAGAAAACATCTGCATATAGCTGTAAATAACCCGTGCAACAACGAAAGCACAATTGGATGGTATGTAGATATCATAACGGTCCAGCATATTTTCAAATACATCCAAAACGGCTTTTTCATAGGCACGAACGCGGGCATTGTAATATTTATGCTCAAATACGATATAGTCATAATAGACATTCATATTATCGATGCAGCGTTCAAGAAACAGCTTCAGATCGATGCTTCCCTTTTCATATTCCCGATAGGCAGTCACAATAAAATCGAAGAAATCGATGATTCTTCCATTTTTTGTCTGCGGCAGATATTTGCAGATATCAATCATGTATTCCTCTTCACCATTGCTTTTATCAAGGGTCAGAGAATTGATAATAGGTACCGGAAGATGATACAGATATATGTGCAGATCATCCGATACATCGTGTGACAGATAGGCATTTGCACAACTCGACTGTATGCAGGTTGATAACTCCTCAACATTGTTTTCGTAGGTATGATTCACCAGGGCGATAAATGCCTTGCTGGAAATGAGAATATTTTTCTTTAACCGCAAGCCTTCCTCTTTGAAAAATTCGATAATCAGCATTTCCTTATCTTCTATCGGCCTGTTTTGAAGGCTTGGGATATGACAGATAATCGGTATGCTGTGAAAGAAAGCGTTATGTATATTCTGCTTTGAGTCTATACAGCTGGTGAAGATAATACGGGTTCTGGACTTGAATACCTTCCCCTGTTTTCCTGAGGAAATGGTGTATTCACCACTTTGCATGTACTGAATCAATAGAAAGTAGCACTGTGGTGAAAGCCGCTCAACATTCTCTATGACCAGAATTCCATTTTTTGCTCTGGCAATCAAACCACCTAGATATTTCTGCGAGCCGTCGTCCAGATAAGTCCCGAAGATGATTTGTACATCCTTTTCCCTGCCATTGCTTTCCTCATACTGACTTTCATTAAAGAAGACCAGTCTCGCATCTTTGTCTATTAGCGATTCTTCGATAGCATATTGGTAAATCAGGCGTGTGAAGAAGGTCTTGCCCACGCCGCGTTCCCCGTAAAGGAGGATTGGCAAACCGTTTGGCGGATATTTAATTGCAGACTGGCACTGCAGAATACATTCGCTGAGAGAGGTATCATGTCCAACAGCCTTCAGAAAGCTTCGTTTTGTTCGCAAAGACCTACCAAACTGATCAGTCAGCTCCTTTTCATCGTAAAATTCATTATTTTCCAGCTTGATCTGATATACACTTTCAAGTGTATGCCGATCCAGAAAATAAACCGGTCGTGTTTGAACCTTCAGAAAGATACCGTCTCTGTAAAATTCATTCAGATACTGTGAGGCAAGCGAACGAGAAATGTTCAGGCGCTTGCTTAAGTAGCTGGAATCACATTTCAACAGCTGATTGCTGCAAAATTCAAATGTGCATTTTACAATAAATTCATAAACTTCATTTTTTGTTTCTCTGCTCATTGCGGCTCCTTTCTGCACCCAATCTTTCCACTTTTATATTAAAGGGAAACGGACGCTATATGTAATGTGTCGACACTTTCGACACATAGGCAGGAAATATCGTCAGCGAATGCGTCTTTAGATTTGGCCTCATCAAATAAAAGGTACCAGGTTCTGCTGTTAGTATTGAACAATGCTGCTAATATATGAATTCCAATCAAGAGCATTTGAAAAAAGAAAGACGGCAACTGCCGGAATGATGGGAATAAGTGTTCAAAGTGTCGACACTTCTCTGCCCGGTCATTGGAGTATTTATAATGAAGATAAAGATAAGAAGGAAAGGAGGAAATTAGCATGCGATTTGTGATTACAAAGGATTATGATGAGCTGAGTCAGGTGATTTCATCCACCATGCTGAAGCATATGCACTCAGACCGGCCTCGCGTCAATATTTGCGTGACAACCGGCACGACGCCCGTACAGGCATATCAAATACTGGCTCCCCTGGTGAAAGACAAGCCGTATTTTGAACATGTCCATTACTATGTGGTGGATGAGTTCTGGTATGCAAAGGAGCCGGGAACTCAGGATGCGGATATTCCCGTAAATAAAATGAGCATGGATTTAAAATTCTTTCAGGCAGCCAATATTCCAGAAGAGAGAATTCATACTCTGCGGGATGAAACCGTGGACAGCTTTGATGCGGCGATACAACAGGCTGGCGGCATGGATATGGTCCTTATGGGGATCGGTACAGATGGTCATTTCTGCGGGAACCATCCGGGCACCTTTACAGACTGGAAACAGGGCTGCCACAGCATTGACCGCTATTGTACGCCGCAGGTAAATGAGCTGCTGGAATTTCTGTTGAAGGATGACATTCACAGTGATGATGTGTCGAGAATCCCTGACCATTACCTCACGATGGGGCCGAAGACGATTATGGATGCAAAGCATATCGTCATGATTTTCTCAGGAAAAGGAAAGGCTGAGACGGTACGCAGGGCATTCTTCGGTCCGGTCACCATGGATTTTCCGGTATCTGTTTTCCAGCTTCATCCACATGTAAGCGTGCTTTTGGACGAAGCAGCGGCATCTGAAATAAGGGAGCTTTTGTAAACGGGATGCTGATTCCCACAGTATCAGCGGAAAGGAAAAGGCAGTTTTAATAAACTGCCGGTGAATGTATGAGATTTATAATTACAAAGGATCATGAAGAAGTAAGCAATGTTATGGCGCAGCTAATGCTGAAGCATATGCATAGCGACAAGGAGCGTGTCAATATTTCTATCACAACGGGCAAAACGCCAGTCCGCGGATATCAAATCCTGGCTGAACAGACGAAGGGGAAGGCATATTTCAACAATGTGCATTACTACATTTTTGATGAATTCTGGTATAAGGATGATCCAAAAGGTATCTGCCGTGCCAGCCTGGACTACAAATACTTTGATCTTGCGGATGTAGAGGAGAGTCATATTCACAATCTGGATGAGAGTAACGCGGATACCTTTGATGAGGATATACAGCTGGTTGGCGGTTTGGATTTGATAATTATGGGAGTTGGAAGCAATGGCCATTTTTGCGGAAATCAGCCGGGAACCTTTGATAACTGGAATACGGGTACCCATCGTATTGACAGACATGCGACACCGCTTGTAGAAGAACTGCTGCTGCAACTGCTGAAGGAGGATTTACATAGCGACGATACAGCACGCATTCCGGATCATTATATTTCCATGGGGCCGAAAACAGTCATGGCTGCGAAAAGTATCGTCTTCCTGATGAGTGGAGAACAAAAGGCAGAGGCAGTGAAACGAGCGTTTTTCGGACCTATCAGTGAAGATTTTCCGGTATCCATTTTTCAGCTGCATCCGGATGTGACAGTCGTTCTGGATGAAGCTGCCGCAGGCAAAATAAAAGAGCTGCTGTAATGCTGCGTGTACACCGCTTTAAACAGGACTGTCAATATATAGAGGATACCAGGCGTCATAAGCTTTATCACATACCCGCAGAGGAGTGCGGTATATTTCAGGTATTGCATGGAGCTTTGTTTGCCGGCGCTGCACTTTGTGGTGTTACTCTGGGGCTTTCACTACCGCTTTGGCTGGCTGTCTCAGCAGGCTGTATGCTGGCGGTACTGCTAAAGCTATATGAATATCGTGTTTTTCTGCCACGGCTTTCCTGTGTGAAACGACTGCCGAAGCAGATGGATATATCGCGCAGACAACATCAGAAGCTGCTTATTATCAGTGGATTTCTCATTGTCTTTCCACTGCTTATCTTATGGAATCAGACGTATCAGAATCCTGTTGTTGTCACACTGGCGCTTACTGTAACAGGTATATCTGCAGTTCAGTTCATACGGCAGCTGCAATTATTACGGAAAAGGAGAATGCTATGAAATTTATTGTTACCAGAGATTATGAGGAACTGAGTCAGGTTATGGCTCAGCTGATGCTTAAGCACATGCATACAGAAAAAGAACTTACCAATATCGCTATCACAACCGGAAGCACCTGTATACAGGGATATCAGCTGCTTGCCAAACAGGTACATGGCCGGCCGTGGTTTGATCCGGTGCATTACTATATCTTTGATGAATTCTGGTTTCAGGATGAACATCATGAGAAAGAAATTTCCGTTTGTCAAATCAGTCTGGATGCAAAATACTTCCATGCCGCAGGTGTTGCACAGGACCACATCCATGACCTGGATATGGAAAATTATAAAACCTTTGATAGTGATATACAAAAGCAGGGAGGCTTAGATTTTGTGATTATGGGAATTGGGAAGAATGGTCATTTCTGCGGCAACCAGCCGGGTACCTTTGACAGCTGGAACGCAGGCACACGACTTGTGCGGACAGATAAAACGCCATATCTGAGAGAGTATTCCCACAAGCTGCTGCATCATGACTTTCATAGCGAGGATACATCCCGGATACCAGAGCATTATATTACAATGGGACCAAAAACAATTATGTCCGCAAAAAATATTGTTTTTCTGTTAAGCGGGAAGGAAAAAGCCGAAACAGCAAAGAAAGCATTCATGGATCCTGTCACAATGGACTTTCCGGTATCTATCTTTCAGCTACATCCGCATGTCACTGTTATTCTTGATGAGGCAGCAGCGGCACTGCTACCTCTGTAAACGTGTGTGTGCACAGGTGATAAGATGGCGATACACCTCTTTGCCTGATTCAAATTGGAAATAGTAAAATGCTCAAGGATATCCATTCAGGACAGCTTGAGCATTTTCTGTATTCTGTATAACTATATAAATCGGCGATTGCTTTAAAAGCTGGATAGGCAATATCCGATATGTAATGAAAATAAAAAAAGTGTTAGTGTTATCGATCTGGGGGAAGATATACTGACTTACCTATATGGGTGGGGGAAGAAAGAGTAAGCCAGCTGATAACACTAACATAGTTAATATAACCTATTTTATATGTAAAATCAACTTTTTTTTAACATTTGTCAAAATTTACCTATTTATGTTGGAAATATTTACTCCAAAAAGAAAGAGGTATCAAAATTATGAAAATCATGTATGACGGCATCTACACCTGCAATCTTCTCATAAGCGGCTTTTCGCTCCGGCGTGGTAATTGCAACCAGTCTGCCAGGCTGACAGCGATATGCAAAATCAAGACCGGATAGAGAATCTTCAATAATCATACAGTTCTCCAGCTTTACACCAATGGCAGCTGCACCGTCATGGAACATAGATATCTTATCAGCATGGGTACCATCATCATAAATGATTTTTTCTACATCAAACCAGCGGTCAAGGTGAAAGGAAGAAATGAAAAACTCAATATTATCCTTAATGGATGCCGAACAGATGGTCATCGGAATCTGCAGCTCTTTCAGATAGTCCAGTACATCCTCCAGACCGTCCACTAAATGAAGCATCTTCGGATCATTGACACAGCATTCACGATACAGTGCTTCCTTTGCTCTGGACAGCTTTTCACTCTCTTCATCACGCATGTCGCCAAGCAGCAGCTCAATGATTTTCTTGTTTGTCTGTCCGTGGGTATGATCCAGCTCATAATCTGAAATTGGACACCCGCGATATTTCTGAGAAAATACATCCCATGCTTCCTTATGCTTTTCGGAATCAAAAAACATCGTTCCGTTGAAATCAAATAACAATCCTTTTTTATTCATAGCGTTCTCCTTATATATTGATTCTTAGAAAGGCATTCACCTGTTCTCTCTTTATTGTAGTATACGGACCGGATTCGTCAAGTCCTCTTGAACAAATCCATAGGCGTTTTTTAGTGAATAGCTATTGCTGTTTTTCTGAAGCCTTCCATTATTGACAGGACCATCGCTGCGCACTTTGATCCAGCCCTTCTCCTGCTTCAGTATCAGCTGTGAGCATGGAATAGCTTCTGCTTCATACAATACAGTAGCTTTCGTTTTCGAAGAATATACGGTGAGTGGCTGTTCACTGACGAGGTAGGGAATATCATGATCCTTCTGCTGCATAACCATATCAAAGGTTCGGTAGAAATCCGCAGCCTTTTCTCCCCAGTAGGGATCAGAGGCATAGCGTACATTCATGCCGCCTGCTTTATCACCGAAGAACCCTCCATGATACAAATCGCTCAATGGATTGAGGTAGCTGTTTTGCAGGTACTTTTCCGCATGAACGAGAATACTGTCCTTTACACTGGTGTATCCGGAGGCACTCTGTGTAGGGGAATCATCATACGCAGCATGTCCAAACAGATTATTTTTATCCCGTGCAATTGCACTTCTGCCAAAATCACTTTCATTCATCGCCAGTGCAAACATCATGATGGCATTTGAACCATAGCGCTTCTGTGCTTCCATAAACCAGGCACCGCTGTTATACAGAAGAGACTGCGAGGAGGACGTAAAACCCAGATAGTTTTCTACATACCAGTTGATATCATCTGCTGTATGGCGGCTGATGCTGCGGTGTGGAAGGAACTGATAGTAATTGTAGAAGGCTTCTTTATTTGCGGCTCTTTCCTGACTTCCCTTACGATAATCATCGATCATGTCTTCAAAGGCGGTATAAAAATAATGACCGTCATAGCTGTAATAGGCGTGATCCTTCAGCTTCAATTCCCCCATGGATAGCTCACTGGCATAGCTGGCTTTGGTAATGTTTGTTGTTATTTTATGTGTCAACAGATGGGATGTTACAGTATAGTGATTAATGGAGGATACATCATTTTCATCATAATAATTGTGCAGGGTTACTGCATCCACAGCTACCCAGCCGTCCACTCCGGCCTGACGAAACCGCACCTCACTGCCATCGTCACTGATATCGACAAAGGCGGCGTCATTCCCGTAGCAGCCGTTTGTATAGCCTGTTTCTTCTGTTTTAGCCATGCGGTAGGAGGTATTGATTGTACAGTCCTTTCTTTGAAATTGCACGACACCATAACCGATAGCGATAAGCTTGTCATGATAGCGGATGCCTGCATTCTGCTTTTCCGCACGTTTTGTCTGTGCCAGCATTTCCCCCTTCGCCTGTGCCAGCGAATGGTATTGTGCATACGCCTGCTCAACTCCATCCTTCATGATAACAACGGTATAGGTCCTTCTGGCAGAGAAAAACCATGAAGCCGCCACAATCGTCAGGGCAATCAGAAGCCCGCTTGCAAGTATGGGAATATAGCGGTTATTTTTCTTTTTCTTACGTCTTCGTACGTTTTTTTTCATGCCTTCCTCCATTTTCTACAGTGTATCGTAATTCTTAAGAAAAGGAAAGAACTCTTGTAATTCTTAAGAAAAGTTTTATAATGATGAAAAAAGTGAGGGTGATGACGATGCTATGTGAAAAAACATTTTACGATCTTTCTCTTCTTTCCTATTTTGATACGTATGCACGCAACATACCGGTATCGGATATGATTCGGCATATACAGGAAGATGAGCAGCTGATGCAGGATTACGGACAGTATCCTGATTTTCAGAACAATATGAAGCTTGTCCGTCAGATTAACCCGGATGAATATGACAATATGATAGTTAAGGACTGGTATAACGATAACGCAGACAGCGGTGTTGTATACTATACATTTGAAATGGAGGATGCTCTGATTTTTGCTTTTCGGGGAAGTGAAAAGCTGGATGATGTACACCACAAAACCGGATGGCAGGACTGGAAGGACAACTTTCGGATGTTTTTAAAGGACCCCACCTGGCAGCAGATTCTTACACTGCATCAGATTCAGAAAACAGATATACAAAAACCCTTTTATATGTGTGGACATTCCAAGGGCGGCAATCTGTCTCTGTATGTAGCCTTAACGATGAAAAAAGAGCTGCAGGATTACTTGGTAAAGGTGGTAAGCTTCAATGCACCGGGAATTACAAAGCCGATTCTTTCTTTGTATGAACAGCGCGCCAAGGATCCGGAATTTCTGGATAAGCTGGTGATTTTTGAGAATGAAAACGATTGTGTTTCAGCGTTCTTTGAGAATCTGAAAGAGCCGATTTACGTGCGCTCCTGTTATCCCTGCACAAACATGGAGGAGCTGTATCACAACCACAATCTGTATGCGATGGATTTTCGGGACAATGCCTATGTTATGGCGGAGAAGAAAACGGTCATGCCGAAGTTCTTCTATCATTTCATCAATGATTTCTTCATGAATTTGAAGGAGGAACGGGTGCAGAAGGTGGTTGCCAAGATGGATGAGTATTTTGACAGCGGCTGTTCCATGGAAGAGCTGTATAAGCTGATGCTTGTTGATGTATCCCGGTATGTATCGCTGTTTGAGGATATTCCGGAGGAGGAGATGGCCACCATCACCTTGCAGGATTTGATCGACCGCCGTAAGACAAAGCTGATTATGGATAAGGTCAAGGAGCTGCAGCCGAAGGAAACGCTTCAGAAGATGGCAGATTCTGTGATGATAGCCTCTCCCATCGTGAAGCTGAATGAGATTGATGTGAAGGAAATAACGCAGGGGCTCATTGATAACTACGAGCTTATGGTGAAGGAAAAGACGAAGGAATTTCAAGCCATGATTTTGGAAAACAATGAGAAAATTATGCATGCGATACGCTCGATCCGCAATCGGGAAAGTAATTGACAAGAAAGAATATGGTTGCAAAGTTACCGTTCCTATAGTATTCTAATAGTAGAATACTGCAAATATAGAAAGAAGGGTACCTATGCCGCTGAAACATGCGATTCTGGGTCTGTTGAATTATGCGGAAATGACGGGCTATGATATTGACCGATATTTCAAGTCAAGCATCGCCTTTTTCTGGCATGCACAGACGTCGCAGATTTACAAGGAGCTGAACACCTGTACAAAGCATAACTGGGTGGACAGTGAAATTGTATATCAGAGTGATAAGCCGAATAAAAAGGTGTTTCATATCACAGAAGAGGGAAAACTGGAGCTTCACCGCTGGCTGGCGGATGCGGATCTTGAGGATATTATGAAGTACAAGAATCCGCTGCTGATCAAGATATTTTTTTCCAGTAATATCGATATTGACAAGACGATGCGTCTGCTGGAAAAATACATACGGGAGTGTTCCGATATCATTGATAAAATGAATGAGGATTTAAACAAAATTCCGGAATTTGAAGCACAGATTCATAAGGATAATGAATCTTTTTACTGGGGTATGACGATGACCTATGGATTTATGTACTATCAAAATGAAATCAAATGGGCCAACTGGTGTATTGATAAGCTAAAAGAAAAAATAGGATGAAACTTTCTTCATACAGCCTGTAAAGGTATGCTTAAAATTTCATGGAACCTTGTGATTATCTACAGAAACATGATATAATGGGGACGAATAATTATCATATCCTAGAACAGAAGGGAGAAACATCTATGGAAAAACTGACAATGCAGGATTATCTTAACTGTTTACAGGCAAAGAAGCAGGAAGCGCATGACAAGCAGTGGCTGTACATCGAAGTGAATGCAAAGGATCTGCTGGAAGAGTGCGAACCGGGCGTAAGAAACCAGAATGTATGCTGTAAGGCTATGCTTGATGCTATGCTGGAGGGTGACGGCTTTATTGTAGAGCCAAAAAACAAAAGCAAATGTGCAGCGAGTCTGACAATCCGTTATTATGTGGATAACCTGAGCCCTGAGCGAAGAAAATATGCAGAAGTAAATCAGTAATCAAATAGAGAAAGGATGTAACATATCAATATGCTGCATCCTTTTTGTTTCCCTGTATATTTTTGTCGAAGAATTCTGTTTCCCGGGAAATGCATTCCTTCAGTTTGATGACAGTGGTCGCAGCACTGACATCAGCCGTCAGCTTCAACCGCATATCTCACTTTTTCTGTATTGATATCGAACCCTCTGCAGTCCGTTATTTAGTAGCTTTTTATAACTTCAGTACAGAGTCTGCATGCTCACAAAACAAAAATAAGACTTTACAAATATATAGTTAAATGCTTAGAAAAGCCTATAAATAAAGGACTTTCAAGAGTTCATATCCTGTCATGATCCGAAACAAAAGTTGAACTTAAATTGGATTGAAATGTTTTTGAATCTCTTTTATTATCTAGGTGTAAAGCAAACGAGGAAGCGTGAAGGAGGTGACATGATGCTGAAAGATCTGACAGATGAAAAGCTGATCCGGCTGAACATTGAAGCTGCTGACTGGGAAGAAGCAATTCGCAAATCTGCGCAGCCGCTGATAGACGAACACAAGGTCAAGCCGTCCTATGTGGATGACATGATTACAGGGGTTAAAGAAAACGGTCCTTATATTGTTCTTACCAAGCATGTTGCACTTCCACACGCCAGACCGGAGTCCGGAGCACTGGAAAGTGCCATTGGTATCGCAACCTTAAAGACACCGGTTGTCTTCGGAAATGAAGCAAACGATCCTGTGAAATATCTGTTCTGTTTAAGTGCAAAGGATAACATGGAACATCTGAATGCACTGGCTGAGCTGGCGGGAATGTTTGAGGATGCTCAATTTTACAGGCTCCTGGAACATGCAGAGAGCGCAAAGGAAATCATGGAATACATCAGTAAATAGAAAAAGGAGGAAACTGATATGTACAAAGCTTTAGTATGTTGCCGTGCAGGCATGGGATCCAGTATGCTGTTGAAAATCAAGGCGGATCAGGTCATCAGCGAAAACGGCTATCCGATCCAGACAGAGCATGGAAATCTGGATTCACTGAATGGATTTAGCGGGGATCTTGTTATCACGATGGATGATCTGGCAGATGAATTAAAGGACAAGGTTCCTTATGCACTGGGGATTCGCAATATCATGGACAAGGTGGAAATGAAATCCAAAATGGAAGAGTTTCTTGCCACAAAATAGGGATGAACAAGGGAATGTATAAAAAATAACTAAAGGAGAGAAAAACATATGTTAGATGCGATTTTAGCGCAATCACGAAATACCGCATTGATTATGGGGCTGATTGCGATGATTGGTCTGCTGCTGCAGAAAAAGCACGCAACGGATGTGATCAGCGGTACGATGAAAACAGTTATCGGATTTATGGTCTTCAACATTGGATCTTCAGCAATGTCAGGTGTTGTACAGACATTTACAGATTTGTTCAATGTAGCATTTGGAATCGAAGGAGTTACCACGCAGGTAGAGGTCGCAACAGGTCTTGCATTGAATACCTATGGTACGGAAGTGGCTTTGGTTATGCTGCTGGGCTTCGTTGTCAATCTGATCGTTGCCAAATTTACAAGATTTAAGGCAATCTTCCTTACCGGACAGCACTTTCTGTACTTTGCATGTGTTATCGCACTGATTTTTATTGCAAATGGTCTGCCGATGCCGCTTACGGTAATCGCCGGTGGTATCCTGCTTGGATTCTGCGGAGCAGCACTGCCATCCTTCTGTCAGCCGTTTATGAATAAAATCACGGGCGCCGATAACCTGGCAATGGGTCACTTTAACTGTATCGGTTACGCATTCTCCGGATATGTAGGGAAATTATTCGGTAAAATGGGAAAAAGCACAGAAGAGAAGAAGGATGCCAGCACTGTTAATATGCCAAAATTCTTTGAATTATTCCGTGACTTTATCTTCTCGGTAGCACTGTTCATGGTTGTATTGTTCTACGTGGCTGTCATCGCCTGTGTGGTAAACGGTCATATGGATATCGTGCTTGAAAAAGCAGGAAATGATATCTGGTTTATCTATCCGTTCCTGCAGGGTCTGCAGTTTGCGGCCGGTATGAGCGTCCTGATTTATGGTGTGCGTCAGTTTATTGCAGAAATCACCGCAGCAGTCGTTGCAATTTCTGAGAAATATATTCCAAACTCCAAACCGGCAGTTGACTGTCCGGCAATCTTCCCATTCGCACCGACAGCTGTATTGATCGGCTTTGTGGGAGCATTCGTAGGCGGTCTTGCGGCAATGGCAATCATGATTGCATGCAACAGCAGTGTCATTATGATTCCGGCAGCCGGTATCTGCTTCTTCTCCGGTGGTACCTGCGGTATCTTCGGAAATGCCTATGGCGGATGGAAGGGCGCATTGGTTGGTTCCTTCATCGTTGGTATGGCATTGACCGGTCTGCCGCTGATTCTGTATCCTGCATTCGCAGGTCTGGGAATTTCCGGAGCATCCTTCCCGAACGTCGATTACAATATTATCGGAGCATTCCTGAACTGGATTCTGGGAATCTTCGCCTGATTCACGAATAGGGCAGGGATGAAAGTCCTTGTCCTTCTTTTTGAAAAGAGGTAGGTCCTATGGAACTGAAACAGCTGATTAAGCAGCAGAAAGCAAAGGGTGTCCTTGTGAAAACACTGGCGCATCCTTCTCTGGTCATCATGGCACAGGATTGCGGAATGGATTTTATCTTGTATGATTGTGAGCATGGTGTCCTGTCCTATGAACAGCTGCATGATCTTATGGTGCTTGGCAATATGCGAAAGCTTTCATCCATCGTCAGAGTTGCACAGCTGGCAAGATCAGATGTATCCAGAATTCTGGATTACGGTGCAGCCGGTGTGATGGTGCCTATGATTGAAACAGCTGAACAGGCAGAGCAGCTTGTACAGTGGAGCAAATATCCGCCGTTGGGAAAACGAAGCTATTCCGGGGGAGCCAATACGCACTATGCCCCTGGGGGAAATCATGCCCTGCATATGAAACAGCTGAATGAGAAAACGATGAGTATCGTACAGATCGAAACAAAGCAGGGTGTGGAAAACATCGAAGCTATCCTGAATGTGAAGGGAATCGACGGTGTTCTGATCGGTCCCTGTGATTTGGCAATATCGCTGGGCAGGCCGGATGATCTCATGCATGAGGAAGAGCTCAGCATGATTCAAAAGGTCGCAGATGCCTGCTTGAAACGAGCTTTGGGCTTTGGAATTATCGGTGGCAGAGCGATGCAGGAATATTTTAAAAAGGAAAGCAGTCTGCTTGTTTCCGCTATTGATACAGCACTGATGCGGGAAGGCTTAAAACAGGCAGTGAGAGAATATGAGCAACTGGAAAGGACGTAATGATATGGCAGTAGAAAAAGAACAGATACGGGAGTTTCTGGATATCGAATCCAGCGAATTAAAAAATTTTATAGACAGCATTGACGCAGAGGCGCTGATTGCGGCCAGAGAACTGATTCTGCAGGCGGAACAAAATCATAACCGTGTGCATGTGACAGGAATTGGCAAGCCGGGACATGTGGCTGGATATGCGGCATCACTGTTATCCTCCACAGGAACACCAACCTATGAGCTGCATGGTACGGAAGCGGTACATGGCAGTGCGGGACAGGTGCTGAGTGGAGATGTCGTAATTGCAATTTCCAACAGCGGAGAGACTACCGAGCTGAAGGCAACCGTGGAGACACTGAAAAGCAATGGTGCCAGGCTGATCTCATTAACCGGAAAAGCTGATTCCTGGCTGGCAAAGCAGGGGGACGTCACACTGATTGCCGGTGTCAATCAGGAGGGGGATGCTATGAACAAGCCGCCAAGAGCCTCTATATTGGCAGAGATGGTCATGCTGCAGAGTCTGAGCATCTTATTACAGAACGCAAAGAATCTGACACCGCAGCAGTATGTGAAATGGCATCCGGGCGGCAGTCTGGGCGCAAGTATCAAAGAAAGCGGGGACAGATAAATGAAGCTGGAAGGAATCATAACACCAATCGTAACACCGTTTCATCGTGATGAGGAACAGAGTATCAACTATGAAGCGACAAAGCAGCTGATCGATCATTTGATCGCAAAGGGCGTTAAGGGAATCTTCATCCTTGGAAGCAATGGAGAGTTTCATGTGATCGATGAAGCGGAAAAAATAGAATTTGCCGAAAAGGTGATCGGGATGGTTGACCACCGTGTGCCGGTCTATGTAGGGACAGGGGCATGCAGCACAAAGGAAACCATCCGTCTGTCAAAGAAGATGGAGGAGCTGGGTGCGGATGCACTGAGTGTCATCACACCGTATTTTCTGACACCGACAGAGGAAGAGCTGGTACAGCATTTCACAGCGGTTGCGGAAAGTGTAAGTATTCCCATCATTCTCTACAACATCCCAAAGGCAACAGGCTGTAACTTAAGCGCCGAGGTTGTGGGACGTCTGGCAGAGGTAGAAAACATTCGCGGTATCAAGGACAGCAGTGGAAAGGAAGAAAATCTGAAGGCATACGCAGAGCTTGCGAAGCGGGATGATTTTGATCTGCTGATCGGTTCGGATTCCAAAATCAGCTATGGCTATGCTTTGGGGGCAAGCGGTGCCGTGGCAGGAACCTCCAATGTGATAACGGAGGTGCTGGTGGAGCTGGACAGGGCACTGCGAAATGGAGAAACAGAAAAAGCAGAGGAACTGCAGAAGGACATTGATGTACTGCGCGGCGTATTGAAGCTGGGAACGGTACCAGTTGTCATGAAGCGTGCGGCAGAGCTGGCAGGGATTGCGGAAATCGGACCGGCAAGAAAGCCGGTACTGGAATGCAGTGCACAGGATGATGAAAAAATCAAAGAGATGCTGCAGCATTACCATTTATTATAAAAAAGACCTGTATCCTTTTGGGATATGCTTAAATAAGGTTTAAGAAAAGAGGAATTCAAACTATTGGTGTTCATCCATAGATATTGAATTCCTTTTGCTGTAGGCATATGAAATACAGAAGGAATGCTGATATTCATCATTTTTTTTGTTAAGAAAGGGAGCTTTGTTTACTATCGCAGCCATGCATACACGATTTCAGCTATGATATTTAAAACAGCTTCTTTCATTCTTTAGGTTGTTTGCAAAAGGGAGACTTCAGCTTCTATTGATAAATACAATACAATAGTGTTGAAGTCTCTCTTTTTTATATTTACTCACAATCGAGAAAGAACCTAAGATATAGCAGCTTTCTTCTTCTATCAGTATGAGCGAAGAGTAACCTATTTCTTTGTTGACAGTTAAACACTTTCCTCTTACAATGAAGCAGATGAAGGGTTGTGAGATTATGAAGGCATTGGCGAGTGATTTTGATGGAACGCTGTATCTGCATGATGCAGCAGAAAGCTATCGTGAAGGGGATATAGCAGGAATCGGGCAGCTGCAGAAGCAGGGCTGTCTGTTTGGTCTTTGTACCGGGCGTCCTTTATGGGGTATTACAGCATTTCTTTCTAAGCGACTGCATCCTGATTTTTATATCGTAAGCAGCGGAGCAATGATACTGGACAGAAATCAAAGGATATTGTTTGAAAGCTGTCTTTTACCTGAAACTGCAAAGCGGCTCAGTATGCTTACGAAAGATGTGGAAAGCACCGCTATTCAGGCTGGCGGGAACATCTATGCATATAAGAAAGCAAGAGCATTTACAGATATTCCAGTCATTCACGATATAGAAGAAATAAAGGGGCAGCAAATACACGGATTATCCTTTCGCATGACAGACGAGGCAGCCGCAGAACAGTTATGCAGTTCTCTTGAAAAGCAATTTCCGGACACCTGTGCCGCATTCCAGAATCAGAATTTCGTTGATGTGGTACCTTACGGCTGTTCCAAGGGAAAGGCGCTCTTGAAGCTGAAAAAGCTTATGAATCTGGACAGCTGCTATGGCATTGGAGATTCCTACAATGATATCCCCATGCTGCAGGATGCAGATGTATCCTTTACCTTTCATGCTTCTCCTAAGAAAGTAAAAGAAGCAGCCGATCACCTGGTGGATTCTGTAGGTGAAGCGATTCGATCCTATATGCTAAGGAAGGAAAATTAAATCCGTTCCTGGTGGTAATCGTTTAATAACCGTAAAAAAGGTTCCTTTAAATTTTAAGGACCCCCCTTTCATATCTTACTCACGTTGCTTCTGTGAGCAGGCTTATGTATTCTTATTATTAGCTCTTTTCTTTCTCCATGCCTGCAAAGGAACATAAATCATCAGAAGAAGCAGTACCGATGGAATCAATATATTCCACGGCTTTGCGAATTTCTCAATATAGCCCTGAAAGAAAATATAGATCACAACAACAGGCAGTATGTAGGAAACATAAAATCTCGCCCACATAGGGAATTGAAAGCCTACACCGCTGTTTGCCTCATCCGTGAAATTTTTCCAACCCCAACCATAGCGGAAGGTACAAAACAGCAGATACATGAGGGATCCAAGCGGCAGCATATTATTGGATACAATGAAATCCTCCAGATCCTGTATGGTACTTCCATCCCCAAGCGGCTCTATAAAGGAAAGAAGATTGAAGCCGAATGCACAGGGAAGTGATAAAAGCAGAATCAGGATAAAGTTTACACGAACAGCTTTTTTCCTGGACCAGCCGCTGTCCATTGCGAAGGCCACAATATTTTCAAATACCGCAATAATGGTCGTGACAGCTGCAAAAGACATGAACAGAAAGAACAGAAAGCCCCATAACCTTCCACCAGACATGGCATTAAATACATTCGGCAGTGTAACAAACACCAGACCGGGACCGCTGTCTGCTGCAACGTTGAAGGAGAAGCAGGAAGGAAATATAATCAGACCTGCTATAAAGGCCACACAGGTATCCAGAATGCAGACATTAAGACTCTCACCCAGCAAAGAGCGGTCTTTTCCGATATAGCTTCCAAAGATTGCCAGAGCACCGATTCCAAGACTCAGAGTGAAAAACGCCTGTCCCATGGCTGCGAATATGGCGTCCCATAAGCCGTTTGCCATCATTTTCTGAAAATCCGGAATCAGATAGAATTTTAAGCCTTCAACAGCGTTTGGCAGGGTAACTGCCCGAATCACAAGCACGAGCATGACGATAAACAGACAGGACATCATATATTTGGACATCTTTTCCACACCGTTTTGAAGACCTCTGCTGCAAATAAAGAAGCCGATAACCGTAATTGCAATCATCCAGAACAGATTTTGTCCCGGACTGGCAAGCATATTGGAGAAAGCTTCACCCACCTGCTCTGTTCGCAGACCCTCAAAGGTACCACTTGCCATTTTCAAACAGTAATTGATCATCCATCCACCGACTGTTGTATAAAACATCATCAGCAGATAGTTGCCTCCCATACAGACATACTTTATAAGATGCCACTTGGTTCCTTCCGGCTCCAGCAAATCGAAGGACTTCGCTGCGGAGCGCTGGGAGGCACGTCCCACGGAGAATTCCATCACCATAATCGGTAATCCCAGCAGTATCAGGAAAACCAGATAGAGCAGTACAAAGGCTGCTCCTCCATATTGGCCTGTAATATATGGAAACCGCCATACATTGCCAAGACCGACTGCACATCCAGCGGATATCAGAATAAATCCCAGTCTGGATGATAGCTTTTCTCTTGATTTCATATACTTTCTACACACCTTTCCTGTACATTTTATAAGCTGAGATTGGGAAAGTCAATGTAAAAATGAAAGGATTTTCATATACTTACACAAATCCATACATGAGAATTCCTGTTATCATACTAGCCGCAGGGGCCTCAGCTTAAAGCTTTACACACCCTTCATGACAGCTTCACGAGGTATTCACATAAAAGGTGTAAGATACAGGTACAGACAAAGATATGTCTGTTTGCTTAAACGGCGACAGTTTTGTTTCCTCATCCTGATAAATAGCTTTTTCATAATAGCTGTTGCCCTTTCTCTTTCACGAAGATCTCTGCCTTTCCCACAGAGGTCTTTCCTTTTTATATAAGTAATTATCATTTTTTTACTATATTGCTTCGGTTTTTTAGCTATCTTGTTGGTAAGGTAACAATTTTTCATATCAAATTAACGAAAAATTGGTGTAATTATCAATTTTGTGTTATGATATAGGAGAGCTATCATGGGGAGTTGCTCAATATTCAATGGGAGGGTGGGCATGACTGTAACAGATAACGAAATTTATCGTATAATTGTTGATATCATGGATATACAGAATGAACCTGAGAATATATTTGAACTGGATAACTGGATCCGGCAAATTGGTCTTCAGGAAGTATATAAAAAAATCATACAGATTTATTCCATCAATCTTATGTAGAGATTTCCAATGCGGAATCTCTTTTTACTATTGCAATGCGTTTTATATTATGGTTTAATATAGATGCCTTTTTATCAAGAGTTGGGGTAGAGAGTTAGCTCGCTTGATCCCACGCCAACCTGTATGACGCATCATATAAGGTGGTACTGCTAACAGCGATAAGAGAAACAATCACATAACGATTTGCCTTCTCTCACGCTAGGGAAGGCATTTTTCTAATAAGAAGCAAAGGAGATTTGAGAAATGAAAAATTACATTTTTACATCAGAAAGTATTACTGAGGGACATCCGGATAAAATTTGTGACCGCATTGCGGACAGTATTCTGGATGAGGCTCTGCGTCAGGACCCTGCCAGCAAAATGGCTGTGGAGGCAACGATTAAGGATGATTTCGTACTTATTTACGGTGAGGCTAATACCAAGGCAAAGCTGGAGTATGAGGAAATCGCAAAAGAGGTTATTCGGGAAATCGGGTATACGGAGGAGTATGAGGTGCTTGTGAAGGTACGCGAGCAGTCTTCGGAAATCAACCACGCAGTTGTACAGGATGATGGCGAGATCGGTGCGGGAGATCAGGGAATTATGTTCGGATATGCATGCGATGATACAGACAATTACATGCCTGCCGCTATTGAATATGCACATAAGCTGGCAAAACGTCTGAGCGATGTCCGCCGTGGAAATGCATTGCTGCTGCCGGACGGCAAGACACAGGTAAGTGTTGAATATGAAAATGATAAAATCAAGAGGATTGATACGATTGTCGTTTCCACACAGCATGTGGCAGAGGCATCACAGCAGCAGATTGCCGATATCGTTATGAAGGATGTCATAACGCCTGTCATTCCGGATGAGCTGCTGGATGAGGATACCATTTATCTGATCAACCCAAGCGGAAGCTTTGTCATGGGAGGTTCCTTTGGTGACAGCGGTACAACAGGAAGAAAAATCGTTGTGGACAGCTATGGCGGTATGGGAAGAATCGGCGGTGGCTGCTTCTCCAGTAAAGATCCATCCAAGGTTGACCGCAGTGCAGCATATTACTGCCGTTATGTCGCAAAGAATATTGTGGCACATCAGCTGGCAAGTAAATGTGAGGTACAGGTTGCATATGCTATCGGTAAGGTGAAGCCGGTATCCATTATGGTAGACACCTTTGGAACAGGAAACAAAAGTGATGAGGAGATTCTTGATATCATACGTAGCAATTTCAGCTTTGAGGTAAAGGATATCATTGAGGAACTCAAGCTTTGCCGTCCGATTTACAAGGCAACATCCTGCTATGGACATTTCGGCAGAGAAGAATTCAGCTGGGAGAAGATAAAGGATTTGAAGTATTAAAAGCTGACAGTTTCCTTAGAAGAGCTTCAAAGATATAATTGTATATAAAAAGGTATCGAAAGACATACGGTGGGTAGCATACCGTTTTGTCCTTGCGGATACCTTTTCTTAGTATATAGAACTTGCCACAACGCTTTTTGTATGTCGTCGGCGTTCCATAAGAAACACCTGAATGCTAAGCAAGCCATATGCCGGGTATACAAAGGGATGGGGATTGTATGAAGATGCTATTCTAATGGGCTGTTATTAGGTATATATTTCTAATTTTGTAATATTCAGTTTCATAAAAAGCTTGTAAGATGATGTTTAAAAAGCTATAGGAATACATATTGATTTCTTCTGATCTTTATCTGTTTAATCCTGGCTTGTGGGCAGTGATAGGAACATAGGATCGTGACCTGTTAGGATATCTCAGTTTGCTTTCTAACAGTGATAACAGCCTGTTAACTCAAAGGTTCCTTTCTTCAAAAGCTTTTGATTTTTCATGAACCAGCGTCCGTTTGCCATTACATCATGAAGCTGCCAGTCATCATCAAACAGCAAGAGATCAGCATTACTTCCCACAGAGATGCAGCCCTTTGCAGGATATAGTCCCAATACACGGGCCGGATTCGCTGTAGAGAAGGATATGCACTCGGTAATTGAAAAATCCTGATTCCGCAGCATTTCCTGTACATTTTGCAGGAGGACAGAAACATCGGAGACACCGATTGCGGTAAGGTTACCGTATTCATCATAGTCTGACCAGCTCCCCTGTCCGTCAGAGCTTACGGTGATTCTTCCATAATCCTTTGGGTTCGCCTGCTTGATCCAGGAAGCACATCCCCCATGCTCCTCACAGGTTATATCTATGGTACCACCCATATATAAAAGCTGCAGGGCTTTTTGAAACAGCTGTTCATTTCTTGTGACATGGGTCGGGTGAAACATAGTGCAGGGAAGTCCTGTGTTTTTCACGGCTTTCATGACATAGGCAAGGTCGTCAGCTTCATCACCCATATGCAGTGTCATACAACCCGGCTTTCCTGAGAGCATACCGGCTGTCCTGACTTCACTGGCCAGTCTGAGAAATTCCTCAAATGATATATGTGAGCTTCTATGATCACTTAATGCAAGCTTGACACCAAGGATTTCGTCTATAAACAGGATATCTTTTTTTACTGAGCCTGTAATTGTCGTACTCGGATAAGCATAGGAGCCTGTCATGGCGTAGGCGGAGATACCTTCACTTTTAAGAGCCTTGACCTTGGCAATCAAATCCTCAACACTGCGCGTCACACCGTCAGTCCCAAGTAAACCAACCACCGTGGTGATACCTGCCTGTATGAGAGCGGATAACTGGATTTCCGGCGTCCTTGTCGCAAAGCCGCCTTCTCCCCCTCCTCCGCTTACATGAACATGACGGTCAATCAATCCCGGTGTCAGTTGTTTTCCACTGCCGTCAGTGATTTCCATATAGGGAGCCGTTTCTATATGAGGTGCTATATGGGCAATGTGTCCTTCTGAAATGAGAATATCCTGTATCCCCAGATCCTGTGGCGCAAATATATGTACATGTTTAATCAGTTGCATATCGTTTCCTCCTATAGGGTTCCCAGGCTTTTTAATATATACAGCCACATCGTCAATGTAAATGCACTTCCAAGCGTCGTCATCATGACAACACTGCTGGACAGCGTTCCCTCATGACCCATATTTCGCGCCATGATATAACAGCTTACCGTCGTGGCAGAGCCAAGCATGACAAGGATTGCCACTAGCTTATCATTTACAAAACCTAAAGAAACTGCAATCGGTAGAAAAATCGCAACAAATAGAATCAGCTTCATGAAGCTACAGATCAGGGCAGGCTTTCGTTTGGCATAGAGATCGTGAAATTCAAAGGAACCTCCCATCGCCATCAGCCCGAGCGGTGTCGCAAGGGCTCCCAGATTATGCAGTGACTTCTGCAGTATGACAGGCTGCGGGATTCGGAGCAGGGACCATAGCATTCCGGCACCAATTCCCAGAATAATCGGATTGCAAAGTATATCTCTACCTGTTTGTAAAATAAGCTCTTTTCGCAATACGCCACGCTTTGGCTTCATGAGCGACAGCAAAATTACAGCGATAATATTATATAAAGGAACAGTCGCAACTATCATAAGCGGAGCCATTCCTGAATTTCCATAAATATTTTGAATAAAGGCGATGCCCAGAATTGCGGCACTGCTGCGATAGCTTGCCTGTACAAATTCTCCCTGAATACTTCGATCCTTTAATCGATAGGATACAGCAATCGAAAAGAGTATGGACAGCAGTGTTGCCAGAAAGCAGAAGATGACAAAGGATGTATCCCACGCTTTTCTAAGATCTGTGGTGCTGATATCCTCAAACAGCAGGACTGGCAATGCTGCAACAAATACAAATTTATTCATTTTTGAAAGGAAGGCTGCATCAAACAGGTGTATTCTTTTAAAGAAGTAACCAAAAATCATTGTTATGAATACCGGAATCGTGGCATTCAGACAAAATATTAAATTTTCCATTATATATCCCTCAGCTTTCTATTATACATCGAAATTTAAAAAAAGGAACGCAAGATTTTATAAGGAGAAGCATTTGGTTTGTGATATACTGAAGGTAAGGATCATGATAAAGTGAACAAATGGAAAAGAGGGCTGATTATGTATATGAATGAAGAGCTGATTCAGGAAAAGCTGGAGGAAATGAATGCAACAAAGATTCAGAAGCTGGACTCACAGATGTATCTGGTTAATTTTGATTTGAAGGAGGATATGCGGATATCCTATGTCTTCAATATTACACGGGAAGGGAAGTATTTTCTGCAGAGGATGCGCCCGTATTCCATGGTACATGGCAAGTTCTCCAATGAATATGAGGTGCTGTCCTTCATCAAGCATGATGTTGAGAAGTTCCAAAATGCAGCAAACAGTACCAATTTCATAAAGTTTCTGGAAATTTCCAACAAGGGACTGCAGCTGACGGAGGAAATCGAAAATGCCTTTTTAAATTATAATGTAGACGGAGAAATTCTGGATGAGCTGAATGAAAAAATGGAAGAGGTTTTTGACCAGATTTATCTGCTTTCCGATATTTCAAGAAGAGTGCTGCTGCATGAAGATGAGTAGGGATAAGCTGCATCTGCTGGAGCTATCCGGCTTTGAAAGAGAACAGCTCGCTCGCATACCGGACAGCTATATTGTCACATGTGCTGATAGAACGAGCGTGAGTGCTGCTATGGTAAAAGAAGCAGATGTCATTATTGGCAGAGTGCCGGTCGAGTTTTTAGGCTATGCACGGAAACTGCGGCTGCTGCAGCTGGATTGTGCTGGCAGTGAGCAGTATACAGCAGATGGTTTGCTTGCGAAGGATTGTCAGCTGTGCAATGCCTCCGGTAGCTTTGGACTGGCGATCAGTGAATATCTGATTTGTACAATTTTAATGCTGATGCGGAATATGAATCTGTATATACGCAATCAGGAGCAGGCGTACTGGCATATGGAAGGACCTGTACAGTCGATATACGGATCTACGGTTTTGATAGCAGGAACCGGTGATCTGGGACAGGAATTTGCGAAAAGAGTGAAAGCAATGGGGGCACATACCATAGGAATTCGCCGGCGGATACAGGAGAGTGTTCCTTATTTTGATGAACTGCATACTATGGAAGAAATGTGCAATCTGCTTCCGCATGCTGATGTGGTGGTACTGGCACTTCCGAGTACAGAAAGGACTCGCGGATGCTTTGGCAGTGAGCAGCTTGCCTGTATGAAAAAAACTGCGATTCTTGCCAATGTAGGAAGAGGGGATGCTTTGAATACAAATGAATTCCTGCAGGCTATACAGCGTAAACAGCTATCTGGTGCTGTTCTTGATGTATGTGACTGCGAGCCTCTTGCAAAGGAGCATCCGCTCTGGAAGCAGCCGAATGTCATCATCACACCTCATATTTCCGGCACCTTCCAGCTAAAGGAATCCTTTTATCGCTTTACAGAAATTGCACTTTATAACCTGCAGGCATTATTGGAAAACAAGGCACTGAAGAATGTCGTTGACCGAAAGCAGGGATACCGTGTGCATACTGTCGATTATATGGAAAAATAATTCAGCGCTTAAGTTTCGAAGAAGCATTTCTATATTTCGATACACTTGCTGCATGTAAAAAGGGAGAAACAGGTCTATATAAGTTTAGACACAGTTTCATCCCTTTTAGTCGTTAAGAAATGCGTGAGATACGGCTGATCTGTAGGCCTGGCTACAGATAATTAACTGCCAGAATAGCGATACCGAGCACTGTAAGCACAACTCCGGTAGCCCGATTCAGTGTTTTGGCGCTGGCCTTATTGGCAAATCTAGCTGCAATTCTTGCCCAAAGCAGGGTAGAGGCGATGCAGAGAATCAGAGCTGTCATATCCGGCATACCTCCAATGGTAAAGTGACTGACAGCACCGGTAAATGCGGTGAAGGTCATGATAAATACGCTGGTACCAACCGCTGTTTTCAATTCATAGCCAAGTACGCTGGTCAGGATCAGCAGCATCATCATACCGCCGCCTGCTCCGATGAATCCGCAGATAAAGCCGACCATCGCTCCGGACACCATGGATTGCATAAGTCTTTTTTTCGGATCGGTATGCTCCATACTGCTTTTTGTTGTCATCACCGGACGTACGATGAATTTAATTCCAAGCAGCAGTGTCATAAAGGTGGAGAATCCGCCCATTGCTGTTCCCGGAACCAGACTCGATACATAGCTGCCAACAAGTGTGAAGATAAGTACGAATATCATCATAACAAGACCGTTGCGGATATCCAGATTTCCGTGTCTGCCATATGTATAAGCGGAAACAGCGCTGGCCAGCACATCACTTGCCAGGGCAATTCCCACAGCCATATAGGGTTCCATATGCAGGAACGTAATTAGCATCGGGGATATGACAGCTGCGGCACTCATCCCTGCAAAGCCTGTGCCAAGCCCTGCGCCAATGCCGGCAATGAAGCAGATTACAAAGGTATATAGCATAAACATAACTCCTTTTTTGTTCATAATGTATGAATATCATTATACTCCTGCAAAAAAGGGGATGCAAATAATTTTACATCAATTCAAATCTATATGCTTCCTTATGATTCGTCCGACTTTTTTGAAAAAGATAAAACCACCCTTTT
>SKEY01000900.1_pt1 | contig 43130 bp, 43 predicted proteins | sample 4843871 | NCBI WGS metagenome assembly SKEY01 (sample SAMN11008797, study PRJNA524170) | human gut metagenome | biome: Human fecal sample; material: Feces; isolation source: fecal sample from pouch patient p36 | host: Homo sapiens | place: Israel: Tel-Aviv | collected 2016-12-04 | reverse complement strand
GTATAAATACATTGACCTTCTTCTTTAACAGGTCAGAGAATGCCTTATTTTCTTCCGGACTTGTTGAGATATTCTTATACAATACACTTCGATCAGCTCTGGCACCCATGCCACCGACATCCACTTCCTCAATGGCAATGCCGTGATCCACCAGATAATTTAATGCTTCCGGCCCCTTGACCAGCAGAATCGTCGGTGCGTCCAGCCCCTGCTCAAAGAACTGCACACCTTCTTCTTTGGTGAAAATCCCTATTGCGATTTCTTCCGGTATTGCCATCTCCAGCACTTCAATCATATACTCATCATTCGCTGTTCCATCATCCACGATTACCACCTGATCTGCTTTTTTGTTCTTGATCCAGGCAGTCATCACCTGTCCGTGAATCAGACGGTCATCGATTCTTGTTAATACTAAGTTTTGCACGTTGTTTTTTCTCTCCTTTCTTGAATACCGTTGCTTTTACGCCAACCGTACTCGATATGCCTGCTTTATCCGCAAGCTCCTCCAGCGTTGTTTCTTCGCTACGCTCCAATGCAAGCGTCAGCAGCATCGGCATATTCATACCGGAAACAAGCCCGAGTTTGAAATCCTTTGAAAGATATGCGGCACTCTGGAAAGGTGTACCACCTGCAATATCAGATAAAACGATGGTTCCCGAACCACTGCCGTCATCGGCTTCCCGCATGACGGTTTTAAGCTTTTCACGATAGGCTTCCGGAGACTCTCCCGGAATGAGGGGCACTGCCCTCACTCCGTAATCTCCGCCCGCAATCATCTGCAGGCTGGCAAGCAGACCTTCACAGAATGCGCCGTGACTGATCAAAATGATATTTACCATAGCTGTCTTCTTTTGCTTTCTATCCTACATAGCCCAGGATACCGCTGTAATAGCCTGCGATTCCTACCAGGAAGATTGCGATAATGATCCATACGGTATTGATTTTCTTCTTCAGCATCCACCATACAAGCAGTGTGATTCCCAGCGGAATCAGACCAGGAGCAAGAGAATCCAGTACACTCTGAATTGTGGTTGTTCCTTCACCGATTTTGATAGCAAGCGGTGTATTGACGGTTACTCTGGTTGCGGCCATTGATCCGACAACCATCAGACCTACAATACTGAAGGAGTTGATGATACGGTCAATCGTACCGTTTTTAAGAATTTTCAGCAGTGATGTTTTCCCCTGCTTATATCCGGTCATAAACATAAAGTAACCGCAGCCGAAGATTAGAATTTCAAAGATTGCAAAGGACAGAATCGGTCCTAAATAGCTTCCGTCCAGTGCCATGGAGCATCCGATACCAAACAGAATTGGGAACAGGATTCCCTGCATGACCGTATCACCGATACCGGCAACCGGACCCATCAGACCGGTACGTACGGCATTGATATCCTTCTCCGTAATGTTTTCACCATTCGCATGTGCCTCCTCCATGGAACAGGCAATACCGTTGATGATCGGTCCTACGGTAAATACTTCGGAGTTGTAGAATACCATATATTTTTTCAGCTCTTTTACACGTTCTTCGTTCGTGTCATACAGCTCACGAATCGGTGTCAGCATCAGGTTCGCAGCCCCCAGAGCCTGTAAACGCTCATAGTTGTAGCAGGCCTCGGTACTCGTTGTCCATAACCACGTTTTTACCAGTGTTTTCTTGGAAAGCTTTTTCGTATACTCCGGCAGTTCAGCTGCTGCAGCCTGTTCAACCGGCTGTGAAACCTCGATTGTTTCTGCTTTTTTATTCAACGAGAGACGTTTTACCTTCTTTGTTTCCGTCTGCTTCTGTGCAGTATTGCTGTTCAGATACATAACAAGTGCGATAATTGCAGAGAAGATAGAAATTGCAGTAAGTCCCAGACCGGAATATACGGTCAGGAAGAAGCCGCCGAAGAACCAAGGAATCAGCTTTTTCTTACCCAGATAGTTCAACAGCATTGCGATACCCAAGGCCGGCATGATACCGCCGACAACCTGAAGTGCACTGATGACGCTTTCCGGAACGGCATTGATCAGATCGCTTGCCCATCCACTCCCGGATACGACCAGAAGGAAGGCAGGAATTCCATACAGGACAAGTGCCATACAGAAGGAAGGCACGAAGTTCATAAAACGCACGCCGCGCAGATTGCCCTTTTCCAGCAGCTTATCCGCCTGATGAATCCATGCGGCATTGACTGTCATGTATACCTGATTCAGCAGCAATCCAAACATACTGAACGGAATGGCAAAGGTTACGGCCATCGTCGGATCGGCACCGGATAAAATCGTCATCGCTGTACCGAAGATACCTGCAACGATGGTATTGCTCGGCATGGTTCCACCTGCGGAAATCCATCCCAGATAAATCAGCTGAATGTTGGCCCCCGCCAGCATACCGGTCATCGGATCCCCCATGAACAGACCAACCAGCGTACCGGTGGTCAGTGGATAAACAAGACATTTCGTGACAGGGCCGAAGAACCACCACTGCCCCATTGTAGCTAATAATGCAACTAAGATTGCTGATAACACCATAACTATTTCCTCCTGTTAGTGCTCGCCGCTTACGGAAACCAAGACCTTCCCTTTTCTCGCATAACGCAGGGTCTTTAGTTCCTCTCCCATTTCCTCTAAGGTAAGCTTTGCACTTATTATTTTTTTTGTATTGATTCGTCCGCTTTCCAGCAGGTGCACAGCACGCTCGCTGCATAACGGATTCAGAAATGACGTATAGATACTGAGTTCTTTTGTATAAGCCTCAAACTGATTGAAGCTGATTGGCTGCTCTGGATCACCCAGACCGAAGAGCAGAACCTTCGCATATTTCCCCGCAATGCGAATCGCCTGTTCCATGGTGGATTTCAAGCCGATGCATTCAATGACATAGTCAATGTTTTCCTGCTTTGCGACTTCCTCGATCTCCTGATCGCTGATGGCCATGGTTGCGCCCAGCTCGAGAGCAAGCCTGCGTTTTTCCGCTTCCCGTTCAATCACAATGATTTTGGCAGCACCTGTTAATCGAATAAGCTGCAGCATCAGGGAACCGATGGCCCCCATACCATACATGGCTACCGTTTTACCGCTTTGTATACCGATCAGATCCATACCGTGGACCGCACAGGATAGCGGCTCCGTAAAGGCTGCAGCCTCCAGATCCAGTGTATCTGCTATATGATATACATTCTTTTCCGGCGGATAAACATATTCCGCAAAGCCCTTTGCTACACCATGACGCTCCAGACAGAAGTTCGGCAGTCCCTGCTGACACCAGATACATTTCCCGCATCCCCAGCTGGGATCACAGGCAACACGATCTCCAACCTTAAAGTATTTGCACACAGGTCCCACCTCTGTAACGATACCGGAACACTCATGTCCCAGAATAATAGGTGGTATGACTACACTTGCACCGTTTTTCCCCTGAAACTTATGAATATCCGTTCCACACAGTCCGCACCATGCAACGCGAATTTTCACTTCATCCGCTTCCGGCTTACGATCTGGAATATCACGTACCTCATATCCATAATCACCGATATAATATCCAGCTTTCATATGCTATTCACCATCCATATTTTTAAACAAATGAATTTTTCGCTCTACGATTTCGGTAATGGTATCCAGGCACGGTACAACATTGTCACGATTGGATATATTCTCACGATGCCCGTCATAGCATTCTTTAGACTTACGGTTCCAGCCAACCAGCAGCTCAGTTCCGACATTGAATTTCCGGATACCCAGATCAATAACTCGCTTTACATCCTCTTCCTTAACACCGGTTCCTCCATGAATAACCAGCGGGATATCAACCATCTCCTGCAGCTCCTTCAGACGTTCAAAATTGATATTCGTTTTTGATTTGTACTGTCCGTGATTTGTCCCGATTGCCACTGCCAGTGCATCGATACCCGTCTGCTTCACAAACTCGACAGCATCCTTAGGATCCGTGTAACGGACATCCTCCTGGCTCACGGCGATACCGTCCTCTGTTCCTCCGACAGTTCCAAGCTCCGCCTCCACACTTACATTGTGGATTCTGGCATAATCGACTACCCGTTTTGTCCCCAGAATATTCTCCTTTAAGGGAAGGGATGATCCATCGAACATAACAGAGCTATAGCCGGCATCAATGGCCTTGCGTATTTCATCATAATCCTTGGCATGATCCAGGTGAAGTACGACATTGACGCCATATTCCTCTGCCATGGAGCGGCAGACTGCGACAAGATTTTTGTGTCCGACATAATTTGCGGTTCCACAGCTTGTCTGAATAATAACCGGTGTTTTCTGATGTACTGCTGCTTTGATAATAGCAGGCAGCATCTCCAGGTTATGCGTATTGAATGCGCCAACCGCCATATTCAATGCGTCTGCCTCCTTCAGCACTTCTTTTAATGTTGTATACATAATTTCCTCCTTTAATAACCTGTATGCAAAAGAGAATCTGCATCCTCCTTTTGTGGAAATCATATACATCCCAGCGTTAACTTTCTGAAATGTACGAATATCATAATATCAAAATATACGTACGTTTTGATTTACAAGCACATTATACTTGATTATATAAAAAATACAGCGCTTTCACACTGAAAATACATTCTGAAATTTTGATAAATAGTAAAATCCATGAATGGCCATTCATGGTACAATGATAGAGAAATACACAGGGAGGTAAGCAGATGTTTATACAGATTGATAAAGGCATATATGAAAAGCTGTCTGAGGCGGAAAAGGGGGTCATTCAGTTTTTGAACCAGAATGAAGAAAAGATTCCTTATATGAGCATCACCAATATCGCCGAGAAAACCTTCACATCACAGTCAACAGTATCCAGAGCGATTCAGAAATGCGGCTATCAGGGAATTTCCCAGCTGCGCTATGTTATTTCTCAGCAGGAGCAGATGAAGGAGCACCATGAATCCAGCTATGGTGTAAATAATATCCTTGCAAAATCGTATCGGGAAAGCACCAAGACGATTGATAATATCAGTCCGGTTGCCATGCTGCAAACGATTGAATACATTAAGCAGGCAAAACGGATTTTCATTTTCTCCAGAGGCTTCACAGCACTGATTGCAGAGGAATTTCAGATGTATCTGCAGCTGCTGGGCTACAATGCCATCATTGTCAAGGATGTAAAATGGATGGAGAATACAGAACGCATTGTCACAAAGGATGATATCGCCTTTATTTTATCCATACGAAATTCCACGCCGGAGCTGGCAAGAAGCGCCAGAGCTGCCAGAATGAAGGGGGCGAAGGTGATTACCTGCTGCTGTAAATCACCATGTGAGCTGGAGAAATTTTCCGATATTACGATTTACGGACATTCTGAACAGATCATGAAGGTCAGTGGAATGACCGTGTATTCAAGAATCCCACTGCTGATTATTACAAGAACAATCATCGAATATATTGGGCAGTAGAGCTAATTACAAGGTGATATTCACTCGGAATTGAGTAAAGGGCTAAAAAGCTGTCATATCAAAGCTTTTACATATTTTCTAATTCTTAGCCACTGCAGGGTGTTCATCAGGAAACAATACGATATGTTGAGTACAAGTTGCCTGGTACTCTTGTTAATTTTTCCTGATAAGGATGTAACAACCGGGTTATGAAATAGCATAATTTTCAAAAGCAGGAAGAAAACATCCTGCTTACCATAGAATATAATAGACAAAGCAAAATGGAAAAAATATTATCATAGGATAACAAACTGTTATTTCCAGAATAGAACATCAGGATATCATGTGTCCTGACTTTTTTTGTAACTATACAGTAAGACAGAAGCCGATGGAGAAAGAAAGATGGTTATGCCCTATCTCCCACACAATGCTTAGCATGCTTATTTCTTCATTATCCGTTTTAAAGCCGCCATATCCAGAAGCAAATTAACAGTCTGAAAGCTTCCTTTGTAAAACACTGCCCAGTTATTAAACACACAGGGAACTTTTCTTGCTTTTTCTAACGTGTCAACCAACTGGAATACTACGGGAATATCGTGTTCTTCACAATACTGTCTTACGATATCTACATTTTTCAGAACATATGGACACTGCATATCATAGAAAACAGTAAGCTCCTGATTTATAATTTTTTCTTTTTTCGCAGCTTCACAAAACCGTGGAAGTGTTCCGTCAAAGGATAGCGCCAGTAGCTCATAGCCGCTTTCTGTAGTGTCCACAACCTGAAATCCATACCGTTTAAGAAAGGACTGATCTGTGAGCCAGGCTTTCTGCTTTTTTGCCCCAAGAACACATATGCCGGATTTTCCATTTGCTTTGGCGTCTTCGATACAGTATTCCAGCAGCTGTTTGCCATACCCTTTTCCTTTATACTCTCCGGTAACCCAAAGGCAGTATATATAAATATAATGATTTCCCTCTACAGGTACCCAGGCTGTTTCAAGCGGTGCGTATTCAATAAAAACGGGTCCCTTTACATTTAATTTTCTAAACACATGACCTTCTTTCAGTCGATCTGAAAGCCATTCCCGTTTTGCTGATATCCCGGGATGCGGCTTCCTGCTGCGGATAATACAGCATAAATGCTCATCTGATACATTTTCTTCTGTTAAATTGATAAAGTCATTCTCCATATGTATCTTCCTCCTTTTTCCATCCTTTTCTTTTTTAATCGGGTACAGTATGGCAGACGCATTACATAAAAGACATCTTTTGGCACCCTTATCATTTAGTTTTTTGTCGGTTATGTCAAACATAGTGCAGTCATATGAGGATGCGATGTTCTTACTGATTCTGTTGTTCCTCACCGTTACATGCTATATCTTCACTGCTACAAACTGCTTCTGTAATTGAAAACATAACAGCCATCATAATGAAACTAGCTACTGAATGAGCATACTGCATACAGACATAATGATAGCTTGAAAATTTACTTTTTATCAGAAACCTGTTTTACGTATTTCATGATATGCATAGCTTCTGTAATACAATTATAAAACAGATTGAAAATTAAAGCTTGATTGGAGTTGCTATTCGCTTTGTCACAAACAGATGTAAATCTGATTCATATAAATAGGAAATATGATAGTGAATTACATAAGCTTGTTCTTCAGTAATACCGTGATTTCACGGATTATCTCGGTCAGATTATGCAGCTCTTGCTATAAGATAAAGATATCTCCCTGATTCTACAGAAACGGATACTATGAGAATCAGCCATTTTTTCATATGCTCTGAATATTACAGGGATATTCAAATCAACAGTACAAAAAAGAGTATAAAACACATACGGACCTTTCTTGCTTTAGGTGTTTGCAAACAGAGAGAATTCAACTTCTATTGATAAATATAATAATTCTCCCTGTTTTAAATTTACCTACAATCGAGCAAGTACCACACAAATGTCTTAAACTCTTTGCTTCTATGAATTTCAAATGTTATTTATTATTCAGGCTGAATACAGTTTGTTTAAAATTACAGACTGTAATTTTTTTCCACACCCAGCATCAGTGTATCACAGATGCCTATAAATTTACACTATAATCTTTAAATCTTTCTTTACTTCACTATATGAAAAACCAGCTGATACACACATATCAGCTGGCATCTTTAGCGTTAATATCCTTTAAGTTCATGGTTTCATTTCCGGTACTATCAGGATTTTATAAAAGAATTCCTTCTTCTCTGCCATTAAATCAACCGCTTCCTTTGTCTTTGATAGCGGGAATCGGTGAGAAATTATGGCATCTGTCTGTATGATTCCTTTCTGCAATGCCTCCAGAGAAATATCCCAGGCATTGTGTGGAAACCGCTTGAATTCAAAGCTCCATGTTCCTTTGATGGTCAGCTGTCTGCGTAGAATCGTTTCATATGTCTTTACGGAGACAGTTAAATCCCTCACCGGTCTTCCAACAGGACCAAATCGCCCGTTCTGCTTCAACAGCTGCATTGCCTGATTGAAGACAACAGGAGCGCCGCTAGCCTCAAACACTACATCACAGCCCGTGCCATCGGTAGCCCTTTCTACAACGTCACGCACTTCATTAATGGAACCGCAGATGGCATCCGTTAAGCCAAGCTGTCTGGCTATCTCCACCTTTTTCGGATCCAGATCTACGGCAAATACATGAGATGCTCCAAATGCCTTTGCCCACTGTGCCACAAATATTCCGATTGCCCCCAGACCGAATACGACAACATCGTCCCCAAAATTCACACCTGTATTCGATACCACATGCAGTGCAACACTGATTGGTTCCAGAAATGCAGCTGTTTCCGGCTTTACCTGCTCCGGCATAAGTACCAGATTTTCCTCAGGAACCTTAACATACTCCGCAAAGCCTCCATCGCTGCGTGAACCTAGAAAATCATAATGCTCACATTGGGCGAAATCTCCAACCTCACATGATTTACACGTTCTACAGGGAATCAGAGGAATCACCGCTACATTTTTATGCAGTAAGCTTCGCTTTGCTCCACTGCCTACTGCAACAACCTCTCCTCCGAATTCATGTCCGGGAATTGTTGGAAAATGGTAGGTCCCCTGTGTAAGAATTCTAGGCAGATCGGAGCCACAGACACCGCAGGCAGAAACCTTAACCAAAACATCATGTTCATCAAGCTTCGGAATTTCTATTTCTTCAATCCGAAGATCATTGATTCCGTGCAGGACTGCTGCTTTCATTTTTCCTTCCATATGCCTTCCTTTCTATTCAAGATTCGCATGCTTTTTCCATAATGCGTGCAAATCTGAAATCTGCTTTTTATCGACAATGAGCAATGCGACCATATCCGCAAGCAAAAGCAGACTTTGTTCAAAGAGGCTGCTCATGACCTGTCTTGATGGGATTTCATCCTGCAGATGTAATTTCGTGCTGCACGGTATACGAATAAAGATATCCTCATGCGGTGCCATAGAGCTGGATGCATTGCTTCCAATGTGTGCAATTTTTGCATGATACTGCTGTGCGATTTTTACAATAGCAAGCGGCACGACACTTTCTCCGGAGCCGCTGCCTACAAGCAGAAGGTCATGCTCTGTAATCGCAGGTTCATCAATCGCACCGACATAGGTTGCTTCTATACCAAGGTGGTTTAGGCGTTTGACAAATGCCTGCAGCATGAGCAATACACGTCCGACTCCGACAACAAACACGGTTTCAGCCTCACAGATTGCTTCAGCCAAAGCCACAACCTCATCTTCCTTCACATTTGTAAATACCGTCTGCAGCTCCTGCATTACCGTATCTCTAGCTTCTCTATACTTCATTGCACATCACCCTCTTCAAACAGAGCATAAAAAGCTGCTTCATAACGATTCACATCGGTTTTGATCTGAACAGAGAACTGGGATATGGAAAATGCGAAAAGTCCAAGCAGGAAGGTAAGGTCCTTGGCTCTGGCATCGTCCCTGCTGATAAATTCATTCAATTTCATATCCAGTGCAGCAATTTGCTTACGATATGTGCTGCAATAGCTCTGTCCGGTTATTCTTCGTTTCTTTCCAAATATTTCTTCTTCATGATCCTGTATGAACTGTACAAAATCAATCGCTTTTCGTGACTGCATCATACATCCAGTGCAGCACTGTACATCGCCTTGCAAATTGTAACATTGTGATTGTGTATATCATCAAACAGCTGCTTGAGATCCTTCAGTCCGGCTCGATGTGTAATCAAATCGGAAACCTCCAGCTTTCCTTCTTCAATCATTCGCACAGTATATTCCCATTCATTGATTGGTGTCTGCGCATAGAAGGAATTCCATACACCATGCATTTCCAGCTCCTTACGAAGAAGCAGGGAATGTACATTCAGCTGTATGGTTGTATCCGCATGGGGATTTCCCAGCCATACGATGGTACCGCCGACTCTTACGATCTGTATAGCATCATTGATTCCGGCAGAGCATCCGGTTCCTTCAATCACAACGTCAACACCGCGTCCGTTTGTTATGGCATCCATGCGTTCCTTCAGATTTTCCTTTCTGGAATTGATAACCGTAAAGCCGCGTTCCTGTGCAAATTTCTGCTTGGCTTCATCAATATCTGTCAGGATGATTTGCGAAGCGCCAAACAATGCTGCCCAGCGGGCCGTCATAATGCCAATGGGTCCGGCACCGAGAATCGCTATCGTTTGTCCGGCAGTGACATTTCCTCTGCGCAGGGCATGCTGAGCAACACAGGCAGGCTCACACATACTCAGTGCTTCCAGGTCTATATTCTCATCTTGTGCCAAAACCAGATGCCAGCGGGACGGCAGCAGACAATATTCCGCAAAACCGCCATTGCTGCGGGAACCAAGATAATCATAATTCTCACACTGACAGAACTGTCCGATTTCACAGGGCTCACATTCCCGACATGGAATCAATGGAAATATAGCAGCCTTTTTTCCAATCAGCTCTTCATCCTTCGGATTCCCTACGGCGCAGACGGTTCCGCTGAATTCATGCCCGATAACAACCGGATATACTCTGGTACCCAGCTGATATACTCTCGGGATATCTGAACCGCAGATTCCGCACGCACCAATCCTCACAAGAATTTCATCCCCTTTTGGAACCGGTGTTTCTATTTCCTCCAACCGGAAATCATTGATTGCATGCAATCTCATTACTTTCATTCGATATTCCTCTTTCCTTTTCTATCTACCTTATCACTTCGCAAGAATGTTATTCAGCTCAAAACGTTTTTCACTCGGAATGATCTGAATCGCCACATCAATACCCCGATCCAGAAATTCCTTAATACACTGACGTTCCTCATCCGTTGCGGATACGTTTTTATATACCGTCGTTCTTCCTGCCTTCATCCCCATACCGCCGATATTAACCGCCTTGATTTCAATGCCGCCATCTACCAGCTTTTTCAGACTGAGCGGTGATTTCGCCAATACAAAGCTTGGCGTATCCAATCCGCTCTGCAGCTTTTGCAGCGCTTCCTCTTCCGTGAGCGCAATCACCTTGATTCCGCTCGGGGCTGCATTCTGCAGTACAAACAGCATAAAATCATCCTTGGCAACCTTATCATCCACTACGATAATCTGCTTTGCCGGTAATGTTTTCATCCATGCGGTCATAACCTGTCCGTGAATCAATCGGTCGTCAATGCGAACCAGTAGTAAATTTTCCATAATACAGCTCCTTTTTTTATTGTCTGTTAAAACAGATGGTACCGATACTTTCCTTAGCTTCCTTTTCTGCCAGAGCGGCGAGCTCCTCCAAAGTGGAATCCTCATGTCTTCCCAATGCTACACTCAGCAGCATCGGAAGATTGGCACCGACCGTAAGCATGATATGCTTCTCTCTGGTCAGTATGATAGAACGATTAAACGGTGTACCGCCGCGAAGGTCAATCAGCATGAGCACACCATGTCCGTCATCCAGCTCATCAACCGCTTTGCACAAACGTTCTCCATAGGCATCCGGATCCTCCCCGGGCTGCAGAGCAACCGCAGCACATTGTGCAATGGTTCCGCCAATCATTTCCGTACTGCTCTTCAAGCCTTCACAAAATACACCATGACTTGCGATAACTATTCCAACCATGATTTTCCCTCACTTTATTTTTCCAATTCCTGAACATATGCGTTGTACATTTCCTCAAAGGTATCCAGACTGCGGATAATACTCGATGTTCCCACGACGAATGCATTGGCTCCTGCATCCCTCATGAGCTTACTGTTTTCTATTGTTGTGTTTCCATCTACAACGATGTCGATTTCTTTTTCATATGCATCCAAAAGCTGTCGCACACGTCGTATTTTCTGTGGTGCATCGGGTACCATCTTCTGGCCTGCAAAGCCCGGATTCACCGTCATGAGAGTGACATAATCAAGCAGATCAATGCATTCCTCCAAATAGGATACCGGTGTTCCCGGATTCAATACAAGCCCTGCCCTACAGCCCTTGTCTCGAATTGTCTGCAGGAGCTTATACGGCTGTGCTGTTGTTTCGGGATGGAAGCTGATACGATCCCCCGGCTGAATATCATAATATTCCATATACTCCTCCGGGCGATATGACATGATATGCACATCCACGGGAAGCTTGCTCAACCGCTTGATATCTTTATAAATCGGTGTTCCCAGCATGACATTTTTTACATAGGCTCCATCCATGATATCGAAATGCACGCAGTCCAGCTGTACCTTTTCAAACAGCTCCAGATACGGCTTGTATTCCTCTACTTTACAGCACATGATAGATGGTGATATTTTTATATCCATAAACGATTTCCTTTCTACACATACGTGTGCAATACAGCAGGAAACTGTCATCCTGTGTATTGCACGATCCGGCTTTTTAAGCCGCTACACTCAGCAGTCCCAGCAGGGATGCCGCTATTCCGATTACAAAGATTACGGCAATGATAAGGGTTGGATTCATTTTCTTCTTAACCATCCACCATACAAACAATGCGATAATCAGCGGAATTGCGCCCGGCAGCAGCTGATTGAAGATATCCTGAACTACGATTTTAACCTCTCCCACTCTGAACTTGGCAGGACAGATCACATTGATTCTGGAATATGCCATATTCCCGACAACAGTCAGTCCAATGATGGAAAATGCTTCTGTGATTTTATTCAGCGTACCGCTTTGCAGCAGCTTGAAGATTGCCTGTTTTCCCTGTTTGTAGCCAAGCATAAAGCAGGTATAGCCACAGCCGATCATCAAAACCTTATATACGACTTCAAATAAAATCGGACCTGCAAAATTACCATCCAGTGCCAGACTACAGCAGATACCGGCAAGAATCGGATAAACAACTGCCTGTGAAACCGTGTCCCCAATACCGGCCATCGGACCCATCAGACCGGTACGAAGCGCATTGATATCCTCTCCGCTGATATCCGCACCGTTTGCTTTCTGTTCCTCCATGGAAACAGTGATACCGTGAATCACCGTACCGATCCAGGAAGGCTCTGTATTAAAGAACTCCATATAGGTTTTCAGTGCCTCCACCTGTTCTTCCTTGGTGTCATACAGCTTTTTGACAACACTCATCATCATGTTGGTATTACCAAGCGCCTGCAGACGTTCATAGTTGTAGCAGGTTTCGCTGGAGTAAACCAGTGCCCACGCCTTGACCAGATCCTTTTTACTCAGTTCCTTTTTATTCATAACTGCATTGCTCATGATTATGCTCCTCCTTCTTCACGATCTCTGCTAAAGAAGTACATGACAGCTGCGATTACGGCAGAGAAAATAAACAGTGACATCGTATCCAGCTTCAGATAAACCGTTGCAAAGAAGCCAAAGAAGAAGAACGCAATCAGCTTTTTCTTTCCAAGGTAGTTTAACAGCATTGCAATACCAAGAGCCGGCATGATCGCACCGACAAGATTCAATGCATCAACAAGCCACTGTGGAATCATTGCCAGGGTATCCTGTGCCCATTGTGCTCCATACAGAATCATCAGCATTACCGGAATACCATACAATACAAAGGAAAGAATACCGGAAGGAACATAGTTCATCAGACGTACCCCCTTCAGATTTCCCTCCTCCAGATATTTATCTGCACGATGCACCCAGACAGAGTTTAAGGTCATATATGCCTGATTGATCAGGATTCCCAGCAGAGATAATGTTACCGCAAAGCTGACAGCCAGCTTTGGATCCGCACCAGACAGAACAGTCAAGGCCGTACCGTAAATACCTGCGACCATCAGATTGCCCGGCATGGAGCCTCCGGCTGTGATCCAGCCAAGATAGGTCAGCTGAATGTATGCAGCTGCCTGCATACCCAAAACAGGCTCTCCCATGATTACCCCGGTAAGGAACCCGGACCAGATCGGATATAGCCAGGTTCTTGTGATAAGGTGTGAAAACCACCACTGACTGCCGGTTGCCAGCAGTGCTACTAAAATCGCTTTAATTAGCATTTGTAATGCCTCCCTTTTTCAAAATGAATGTATAATCGTAATCAACGGATGTCGTTCTCATCCGATACCCATATGCCCCCGTCAGTACCGTAGATTCACCTGCCTTTCTTTTTGACACATACTGTCAGAAACGAAAACGTTTACATCACGTTTACGATTCCGATTTTATCCTCTCTTCTGCCACAAGGCAATGGATTTGGATTGGAAAGCTTTACTGATTTTTCGATGCTTCTTAAAATCTGATTTTCGTGTTTATAAAATACATGATAAATAAAGGGGCTGCGCTGTCTGTAAAGATTTTCAGTGCAGAGCCGGTATTGTTTTATCTAAAATTAACTGGAAAGGCTGAAACGTAGTTGCTATAATGGTAAAAAAGAAAGAAAGGGATATGAATGATTATACAAATAAGCAAAGAAGTATATGATAGTCTTTCGGATTCAGAGCAGCAGGTAATCAATTATCTGAATGAAAATGAGAGCAGCATTCCACTCATGTCAATCACGACGATAGCTGAGAAAACGTTTACCTCTCCGGCAACGGTTTCTCGAACCATTCAGAAATGTGGATTTCGCGGTATTTCTGAGCTTCGTTATAAGATCAGCAAGCGTGCAGAGCACACAGATGATTCTTATGTAGTGAACAAGGTGTTAAACAAGTCCTATAAGGAATGTGTGAAAACGATTGATAATATTTGCGTAACGAATATACTCAAAATTATTGACTATATCAAAACTGCTGAAAAGATTTTCATTTATGCGCGCGGATTTACCGCTCTGGTTGCTGATGAGCTATGCATGCAGTTGCAGCTGCTTGGCTATAACGCGCTTGTCGTCAAGGATGTTACCTGGATGGTAAAAACCGATAAACTGGTGAATTCCAATGACCTTGTTATCATTCTGTCTGTTATGAATACGACACCGGAGCTTGCTATAAGTGCGCGTATGGCAAAGCGAACAGGGGCAAGGGTGGTTACCTGCTGCTGCAAGGAGGGCACTCCGCTGGAGCGTTATTCTGATGTAAGCATTATCGGTTATGCAGAAACCATAACAAGTAATAAGACCATTACCGTAATCTCACGTATACCCCTGTATATCATCACTCGGACGATTGTGGAATATCTGACACTTTAATTCGCTGCATCTGCTGCAGCGTTTTTTTTCTTTTCCTTGCATCCCGAAAAGCTTTTCAGATAATACGGGATTCCTGTTACATCTGAAAACAATTTCAGACCATCAGGCACTATACTGAAAGTATAAAAGGAGGTAGCATATGAAAAAAGAAATGCGCTGTGCAGTTTTTACAGGACAAAGAGCAGTTGAGCTTCAGCGGTTTCCGATTCCTGAGGTGGATGATGATAAAATACTTGTTAAAATCGAAGCATGTGGAATCTGTACATGGGAGCAACGCGTGTTTACAGGAAGTATCAATACTGCGTATCCGCTGATTGGCGGACATGAAGCGGCAGGACGAATTGAGGCAATCGGCAAGGATGTTCACGGCGACTGGGAGGTTGGACAAAGAGTTATCGTAGGTGTAACGCTTCCCTGCCGTTCCTGCTATTTCTGTAAAAGTCATGAGGAGCAAAGCTGCCAGAATTTCAACACCGCACAGGTGCTCAGCGGTCAGCCATATCCCGGTACCGGAGGATTTAGTGAGTATATGATGGCAGTCCCCTACAGTGTGTTCCCCTATTCCAATGTAACACCGCAGGAGGCCTGTATCTGTGAACCGGTTTCCTGTGTCATCCATAGTGTGGAAACAGTAAATCCGCAGTTTGGCGATGCCTGTGTCATTATCGGGGCTGGCATTATGGGACTTCTGCATACGCAGCTCTGTGTAAAAAAAGGCTGTCTTGTAATTGTCGTTGACATGAATGAAGAACGTTTAGAAATGGCGGCATCCATGGGGGCACATTACACGATAAATCCGCATAAGGAGCATGCCGAGCATAGAATCATGGACATCACACACGGAAGAAAAGCACAGGCGGTATTTGATACAACACCAGCGGCAGCTGTTGTAGAGGAGGCATGCCGTTACGTCGGTAATATGGGAAAGCTGATGATATACAGCGGTATTTATCCGAATAAGCCAGTCCAGATGGATGCGCACTGGATTCATAAGGGAAGCATTCAGATTCTGGGAACAGCGAATTCCAATGACCGCGATTTTATGCGTGCTGCATACATGATTTCAGAGGGGATTATCGATGTTAAGCCATTTATCAGCGGTGTTTACCCTGTCGAAGAGGTATCCAGCGCATTGGCATCATCCTGTCAGGGAAACACATTCCGAAACATTATTACATTCAGCGAGGAGCTATAAGGAGGAAATTATGCTGGTTACAACAAAAGAACTGCTCTGTGTCGCAAACGCAGAGAATAAGGCAATCGGTGCCTTTAATATTACCGGATTGGAAACCCTGCAGGCGGTGTTACAGGCAGCGGAAAGCAAAAAAGAACCTGTCATTCTTCAATTTGCACAGGTTCATGAGGAGGAGCATATTATGAGTCTGGATATCATTGGTCCCATAATGGTCATGATGGCAGATCAGGCAACCGTACCTGTGGCCGTCCATCTTGATCATGGCGTGGATCTTCATATTCTGAAGAAAGCTCTGGATATGGGCTTCACCTCTATCATGTATGACGGCTCCTCCCTGCCCTATGGAGAAAATATCGCATATACGAGAATGGCTGTCAGTATGGCAAAGGAATATGGTGCCAGTGTGGAGGCGGAAATCGGTCAGATGGCCGGTGTAACCCTCAATGATCAGAAAATAACAGAGAACCGTAAGGTTGACAGAAGTATGTTTACCGATCCGCTGATTGCGCAGGATTTCGTCGAAAAGACAGGTGTGGATTGTCTGGCATGCGCATTTGGCACGGTGCATGGACTGTATGCGACAAAGCCCTGTCTGGATTATGAGCTGGTGAAGGAACTGGATGCAGCCATTGGTGTACCAATCGTTATGCATGGGGGAAGCGGTGTCAGTGAAGCAGATTATGATATCGTAATCGAAAATGGTGTACGCAAGGTAAATTACTATACCTATATGGCAAAAAGCGGGGGAGAAGCTGCAAGAGAATATGCAGCCGCTAGCGAGCCTGTCTACTTTCATGATTTAGCAAATGCAGCAATAGCAGCTATGTGCAGCAATGTGGAGGAAGCTCTTCGTATTTTTGCGCATCATAAGGAGCAGTAATATGAGAGCAGCAGTATATTTCGGACGACATGATGTAAGAATCATTGATTTTCAGGAGCCGCCTTTAACAGATACAGGGGTAAAGGTTGCCGTATCCTATTGCGGTCTGTGTGGTACCGATCTACATAAATACGATGGATTGGGTGGATCACGTCCGGTTATACCTCCCGTGGTTCTTGGACATGAAGCAAGTGGAATTGTTGTTGAAACAGGAAGAAACGTAAGCGGCATTCATATCGGAGACCGCGTATGCGTCGATCCGAACTGGAGTTGCGGACATTGTACCTACTGTCAGGCAGGAATGCCGCATATGTGTGAAAACAGCCGCGGTGTTGTAAAGGGCTTTGCAGAGTATATATGCCCTCCACAGGAAAATGTCTACCCTTTACCGGATACTCTTTCATTGAAGCATGCAGCGCTTGCAGAGCCTTTATCCTGCTGTCTGCATGGCATGGATTTGCTGGATGTACATCTGGGAGATCATGTTCTCATTGTCGGTATGGGGGCAATCGGTTCCATGATGGTGCAGCTCTGCCGTCTTGCCGGAGCTGCTCAAATCGTTGTAGTCGAGCCGCAGAGCGAAAAAAAAGAACTGGCAGAAGCCTTGGGCGCTACCATGTTTTTATCGCCGGATGATGATGTAAAGGGTATCCTGCAGAAGCAGCAGCTTCATATCAACAGGGTCATGGAATGTGTGGGATTAAAGACAACGATTGAAAATGCGTTCCAGTATGCCGGTAAATGTGCTACGGTTGTTCTGTTTGGGCTGGGTGACCCGCAGCAGCCTGCTGCTTTTAATCAGTACAGTGCTTTTCAGAAAGAACTTACTATTAAAACAAGCTTTGTCAATCCACATACAACACAGCGTGCAATCAATCTGCTGGCTTGTGGAGCTATCGACTGCGATGCAATAATAAGCAAAATATTGGAGTTGGAGGAAATAGTGGAAGAACTGCAAACGCGGAAATGGTTCCGCAAGGGTAAGGTACTTGTATGTATACAGCCGCATACAGAAGCTATCGTGGATTAACTTGTATTTTCTGAATATAAAAAGCCATCCAATCGCCTTTTTCTGACTACTTCAGATGAAGACCCTTATGGATGGCTTCCTTTATTATACTCTATAGCTTCTTCATATTTCTGAAGCTATTTCATTAGCCTAAGCTTTTATTTATGATTCGTCAAGTCCCTCTTCCCCATTGGATTCCATTACACGCTTATACCACGCAAAGGAATCTTTTTTATAGCGTTTTTTGCTACCACTTCCATCATCATTGATATCCACATAAATAAAGCCATAGCGCTTGCTCATCTGACCGGTGCTGGCGGCTGTAATATCAATACAGCCCCAGGATGTGTAACCCATAACATCCACACCGTCTTTGATTGCTTCTCGCACCTGAATCAAATGATTTTTAAAGTATTCTATACGGTAATCATCATGTATCTTTCCATCAACCAGCTCATCATGCGCACCAAGACCGTTTTCTACAATCATCAGTGGAATCTGATAGCGCTCATAAAGCTGATTCAGAATAATACGCAGGCCAACCGGATCAATCACCCAGCCCCAGTCGCTGGCTTTCAGATAAGGGTTACGGAGAACTCCCAGCATGCGCTCATCCTCTGTCAGATCACTGACCTTTTCCGGATTTAACGGAGTCACTCTTGAATAATAGTAGCTGAAGGAGCAGAAATCAACGCATCCCTGTGCAAGGATTTCAGCATCACCGTCCTCCATAACAATTTTAACTCCCTTTTCTTCAAAGAAACGATTTGCATAGGATGGGTACGCTCCACGTACACATACATCGGTATAAAGGAAAATCTCATGGTTCGCTTCAATGCTTTCCATAACATCCTCTGGTTTGCATGTATTGGCATAGCTTGGAATCGCATTGATCATACAACCGATTTTCATTTCCGGATCGATGCTGCGTGCCAGCTTTACTGTCAGTGCGCTTGCAACCATCTGATGATGTGCTGCCTGAAACATGATCTGTTCCTTATGCTCCCCTTCTTCAAATTCAAGACCTGCCGCATACCATGGAATAACACTGCAGAAATTGATTTCATTAAACGTGATCCAGTATTTTACTTTTCCTTTATAGCGTTCAAACAGTGTTTTCGCATACTTTACATAAAGATCAATCAGAATACGATTTCTCCATCCGCCATATGCCTCTACCAGATGCAGTGGAAATTCGTCATGTGAAATGGTGATCAGCGGTTCGATATCATTTTTCAGAAGCTCATCAATCACATTGTCATAAAACTGCAGACCCTTTTCATTGGGCTCCTCCTCCACTCCGGTTGGATAAATTCTTGTCCATGCAATCGACATGCGGAAGCACTTCATACCCATCTCCTTAAACAGTCTGATATCCTCCTTATAGGTGTGATAAAAATCAATACCGCCATGGGAAGGATAAAATACATCCGGCAGAATCTTATGATCCTTTGGTACCGCCTCTCTGCTGCCATGCGGAAGAATATCCACAATGTTTACACCCTTGCCATCCTCATTCCATGCCCCCTCAAACTGATAGGCACTGGTTGCGCCACCCCATAAAAACCCTTCCGGAAATTGTTTATCTTTTTTCATTATATCTCTCCTCTCATGTAATATGTATTTTCTTCATAAATGCTGTATAGCTGTCACATTCCAATACCTGTGCAAATCGAACAGGATCATCAAATACATTCAGTATCAGATCATACAGCTTTGGAACCTGATCAAAGCTCTTGTGCAAAGCAAACATCAGTACAATGTTCACTTCAAAGCCATCCCATATAACGGGCTTCCTCAGCAGTGCGACAGCGATGCCGTTTTTCTTTGCTGTTTTTTTCGTTGTATGCGGAATTGCATATCTTGCGCCAAAGCAGGTAGGTGCAATTGCTTCTCTTTCATAAATCTGTTCCTGAAAATCGGCGTCCACATACCCCTGTTCCTCGAGTAAGCTGCAAAGATAGGTAATCACCTCATCCTTGGTAGTAAGCTGTGAGGGAATACAAAACAAATCCTCCTTGAAATAATTATGGATCATGATATTTTCATAAGACTTTTTAACGCGGACACTCTTTACAATACGCTCAATTTTCTCATATTCTTCATCCTGAAGATAATTATCAAGCTGAAAGACAGGTACTCCCATTTGCTCACTGGTTGAGACCATTGTCACAATAATATCCGGCTTCTCGGTATAAAGCGCTTTAAAATCAAACATGGAGAAGCAGCCGATCATCTCGACATCTGTTAAAGCCTGTAATCTCTGCTGTATGATATGTGTTACAGAATTTCCATACGGATTGATCAATGCGATACGGACAATGGAGGTCTTTATACTTTTGATACCGTTCATAATATGCAAGGCGATAAAGCTGATTTCGTTTTCATCCAGAACATAGCCTGTTTGTTCCTGAAAGCGTATCGCTATATATGCTGCGATATCATATATAAGAACAAAGCTCTGCTTCAGCTCTGACAATAATGGATTTTTTATCAGCATACCATGCTTACAGCGGTTTCTCAAATTTTGAAGATGCAATGCCAGATTATCCATAAGATCCTGATTTTCAGTAAAATTGATACTGTAAATATCATAAATTTCCCTCAATACTTCATGCAGAAACTGCATAACTCTCACATCATCCTGTCCTGCATTTCGTTTTTTGAACAATGCACAAATCTGCTGTGTACCCTCTGCAGTGAATTGAATACGCATTCTTTCCCTTATCGCTTCAAGTAACGGCCTACAGCCCTGATCACATATCGAAGCACGATCCTCTTCCATGCATATATAAGAGGTGTTACTGATATACATCAGCATATGCAGCAGGATGGAAAACAGATTAAAATCAGAAACAGCAAGCTGCTGCCTGTGGATAAATTCCATCAGTATCTCAGAAAGCCTATAGACATCCACATTTTCAAAATAACGATCCAATATTCCAACATCAAAGCGCTGATCCTCACTTTCCTCCAATAGGAAATAAGTCAAAACCCTTCGTTTTTCTATATCATCACAATTCAGAAAGAGATGATTTTGTTTTCTTGTAATCCTCAGTGTCCGAAATTCCTTCTGTATGCGTTCATTCAATATCCGTATATCCTTATTCAGTGTAGAGGGGCTGATATAAAATCTATCCGCAAGCTCATAGTAATCCACATGCTCATTGAATAGAATTTCCTTCAGTATTTTTATATCTCTTCTCCCCTCATCACCAACGATATAGTTCTGCCTGATCCAGGCATCCTTATCACGCACTACATACCCTTTTCCTTTCAGAGAAGATATCATGCAGGCTTTTGATTTCCTATTGATTTCTGCTATTTCTCCGTGTATTGTTTTCTCACTGACCTTTAAAAGATTGGCAAGTGTCGCTGCAGTACAATATTCGGATTCCTTCAGTAGTATATCAACCATCTTCATTTGTCGTTTTGACAGACTGATCTCCATGATATCTCTCCCTTTCCATGTTATTGTTTCCAGGTAAATGCGTAATCGTGATTCATCAGATATGGTGTATAATAGGCAACCATACTGGATAACGGCAGGATATCCTCATGCAACTGAATACCGAGAACATCCTGTATATATGTTCTTCTTTCCAGCATGCGCTCCCAGCTGTTTGGATACTGCTTTTTGATTTCCTCTTTCAATACCGTATCCGCAAGAACAACGCCGTTTTCACAGCAGCAGCCCGGATATCCTTCTACAGATGGAATGATATCAATCTGCAAAAGCATACCGCTTTTCAGCTTCAGCCTTGAACCTTCGTAAATCGGGCTGCTTAGCCATTCCTCATCCGCAGTGAGGTGTCCGGGATTCAACTTCCAGCAGAAAATATCCTTCGGCAGAATATCATCAACCAACGCATATACCTCTTTCCCCTCCATACCGATATGGAGATGCTCAAGCCATGTGCAAACAGCTGAGAAATATGGTTTTGCGATTTTCTCTTCATAATCTCTTACTGCGGAATCAAGGTCTTCTCGTTTATAGGCGGCAAACGCTGCTCTGCTGGCAAGACCACCCTTATACCCGACGGTTAGTGATATTCTCTCCCCTGTCTGTATCGGCTTGTTCATAGTATACAGATTGGCTTTTTCAAAGCGTGTCCCGCTGGAACAGATGGTCACAACATTGTGTATCTGACCTTCGGATTCCAGCAATCCTCCGATTTCAGCTTCTGTTTTTCCCGGCTCCAGAGCAAGCATCGCCCGCTGAAGACCTCTTGCTGCAAGGAGCTGCCCATACTCATAATGTGCAATTTCATTTGCATTATTGACCGTTCTTGCACCATCCTTTGGAGAGATGAATATATCCGTTGCATTGCTTATCTTCACTTCACAAGCTTTCAATGCTTCAAGAATGTAATAGGGTATGTCAAACAGCTCTTTCTGTAAACGGTAGAAGCCTTTCCATCCAACCACACCGAGATGCATACCGTTCTTAACGCCTGCCTTAGCTAACACACTTTTTAGATCCTCTTCCTCCTGAAGCGGCTGGTCAGGCAGTGAGAAATAAGACATATGCAGACCCTTTGCAGGTATTCTTGCATGCTTGGATAATGAAAGGACCTCATTCCCCAGTAGAAGATATGCATCTTCATTTTTATGAAGAATCAGTAAGGCTTCTTCAAAACGCGGTATAAAACCGGTAAGGTATTCAAAATTGCCACCATGCTCCACATCTGCATATACGGCAATACAGTCCAGTTTTTTCTCCTGCATACGGTGAAGAATCTTTTGCCGTCTTTCCTGCATGGTTTCATCACTAAGCAGTACCGGTTCTCCTGTCTCCTCCTTCGGAAACGGAATTTTATCTAAAACTACGTTTTCATAACGCTGATCCATGGTGATTCCCTCCTTTTTCACGACTGGTATTATTTTTTTCTCTTCTGTCATAACAAGTCCGTGGTCAGAAAGCTTCACGTACGGACATACAAGCAAATTCAATATTGTGATTCTGGATACCGGATTTTCCAAATAGCTGTTCCCCAGCTTATGAAAGGCCTCCGCCATTAGTTCCACGTTTTGTGATACTGTTTCCATACATTCCGTGCTCATCAGTCCGGCAACAGGAAGAGCCAGAGATGCAAGAATATTTCCCTGTGAAACTGCACAGAAGCCTCCATGCATATTCATAACCTCCTGTACGGCCAGATACCCGTTTTCAGGTGTATCATAAACCACACATACATTATGACTGTCATGAGAGATACTGCTGGCAACAGCACCATGATCAATACCGAAATTCTCGACGATACAAACCGCCCTTTGTGTGCGTCCATAGCGGTTGAATACTGCGGCATACATTTGTTTTTTATCCTTTTGAAGCAAAACCCTTCCATCCTGTATCGGGCATATACGTGTTTTCAGATGGGATGTAGCTATATATTCAGATGCAAAGCTTAGGATATTCAGCTGTGCATACGGACCCTTTGCTTTGATAAGGAAATCCTCCTGCTTCAGGGCCTGCATTTGGATAGTATTTCTGCTGTTCAGCTCGCGGGTATAAGAGGATAAAACAATTGGCGATGTCAGCTGTTCCTTCTTGCTGACAAGCTTCCCTTCAAAGAATACTGCATGCACCTGCAGATCCTCCACATTATTCAACAGCTCCAGATCGGCTGCATATCCGGGAGCAATCGCACCGAGATGCTTACATCCGCTTTCCTGTGCCACACGGTAGCTCGCTGATAACAGGGCTTCCTCCACAGGCATTCCAAGAGATACGGCTTTTCTTACCACATGATCCAGATGTCCGTATTTTCCGGTGACATTACAGCGTCGGTCATCCGTACAGAAGCATATGCGGCTGTAATCATTAAATTCTTTGCAGACATCCAGAATCTCTTTCATACGCCCCTGTGTGTTAGCCTCTCTGATATCGATCCACATACCCTTTCTGTATTTATCAAGAGCCTCCTGTTTCGTTTTCACCTCATGATCGGATTGCGGCCCTGCATTTACATACGCACTGAGACGGTTCCCCTCCATAAGAGGTGCATGTCCCTGCAGATAGCCTGCATGCTTTTTAGCAGCAAGCAGCAAATCATGTATACGCTGTTCTCCCTGCAAAACTCCCTCATAATCCATCACCTCACCCAGTCCGGCTACACGCGGATGCTGAAAGAGTGCTGTATAATCCTTTGCGAACAGTTCAGCATTAGAAGATTCAAACCCCGGAAGACTTGGAACACAGGATGGAAGTGTCAGCAGCATACGCATAGGGAGATCCTGTGAAGCAGCAAGCATATACTGAATACCTTCCACTCCCATTACATTTGCTATTTCATGGGCATCCTCCAGTACAGTCGTTGTCCCGTGCGGCAGAACCATAGCGGCATAATGTTCCGGTACAAGGAGCGAGCTTTCAATATGTGTATGTGCATCAATGAAGCCCGGACACAAAATTCCGTTCAGCTGTAATCGCTGCTTTGAAGGCAGTGCCGAATTCTTTTTATTATATTCCACATGGGATATAAACCCGTCGCAGATGTAGACAGTTGCTTCCAGGAATTCTTTTGTAAATACGTTGAAGATGCGGCACCCCTCAATAGCCAGATCATTCTCTACATTTCCCAAAGCCGCTGCAATAAGCCGTTTTGTATCCTTTGGTTGAAACGCAAGCATGGTTATTCCTGCATTTCGTCCTGCTGTTCAATCAGCAGCTGCTGCTTTTCATACATTTTCATAAACGGAAAATATAACAGCATATCTATGACAATCAGAACAGCTACAAGAATGACAGCCTTGAAATCCCCGGTGGAGAAATAGGCGCCGAAGATACTTGGCATATTGAAAGAAAGCATCGCATAGGTTTTTCCAATCAATCCTGTATTCAGACAAAGGAATGCTATAACTGCATTAACAACAGATACCAGTGAACATGGTATGAAGAAGATAGGATTCAGCATAATCGGAAGACCAAATGTAATTGGCTCAGATATTCCAAAGAATGCCGGTATGATTCCCACCTTACCAACGACTTTTAAAAGCTTCGATTTGGAGAAACACAGGATAATAGCAAGCGAGAGACAGGAACCGACACCTCCAATGCAGATGAAATATACCCAGAAGGCTTCGGTCAATATTGCTGTAGGCGCTATTCCTGCCGCAAGCTGTGCAGCATTCTCTGAAATGTTCATCATCATAATCGGTCCCATCAGTCCCCAGAAGGTTGCATTATGGATTCCAAAGAACCATGCTGCATTGATAATAAAGGTCATAAGGAGAATAAACCACAAGCTGTCAGTCGCTTTGATTTGCGGCGCTATAACAGAGCTGAGCCACATGGCAAAGGTGGTATCCATGTTATGGAAGATGATAAACATTACCAGATACAACGACATGATCAGGATTGCGATGGATAAGGAGGCAAAGGTTTCGGATAGGGATGCAGGAACACTGTCCGGCAGCTTGATGCGCCCAAAGTTTTTTGATTTAAGAAATCTGTAAATTTCAACCGTCACAATGGAAACAAAGATTCCTACCAGAAGACCTTTTCCATCCAGAAAGTTCAAATCGGTAAGAGATAGCCCATACTGCAGTTTTTCAATTCTCACTGCCAGCATGAATACTCCGAATACAGTGATAAAGTTTGGAATCAATTCCTCAATTTTATAATTCTTACACAGATAATGTGTAATACCAAGTGCAACATACAGTGTGATAAAACCAAGACTTAAAACTGAAATCCATGAGAACACATAGCTGTAATCTGCCACAAAGCCAGCCCATGCGAGCAGAAAACCGTTCGTTGTCTCTTTTGTGACAGGTGCTGCGGAAATAACAGCTGACAAGCCGCCGAACACCATGATTGGAAGGATTGTCATAAACGTATTACGCAGTGCAAGCAAATGTATCTGTGTGCTTAGCTTTCCAGAAAATTCAAGTACTTTCGCCTCTATTCTGTCCTTCATACTTTCCATTTTTATTTTCTCTCTTTCATAATTTTTTTAACATCATCAATTACACCCTTTGCATTCATCAATCCGTAATGTGACGGATTCATGCTTACAACCGGAACTGACGCATCAACAAACTTTTTGATTCGCGGGATTTCATGACGTATTTGCGGTCCAACCAGAATCAGATCACACCCCTCCAGGTAGTTCATGAAATCTCCATCACCGTATGCCTCAACATAACAGTAACCATCGGATTTCTCATTCATTTTTTTTGCCATCATTGCTGTGGACATGCCATTGTTACAAACCAGAATAATCTTTAACATGAAGTATCATCCTTTCGTTTCACTCATACAGTGAAATAACTCTCTTGTCATCTGATAAATGATTTCACTCGCCATCATCTGATCCTCCGCATGAACCATTAACAGACTGATCTGATCGAATTCCCCATTTGCAGATTGCTTCAGAATCCTACTGTGTGCCCGCTTAGCTGTATAGAGATTTTCCTCGGCATCCTTGTACTGCTTTCTGCCAGCTTCTTTATCACCATCACGATAGCTTTGCAATGCTTCAAAGCACAGCGATCTTGCTTCCCCGCTATAGGAAATGATCTGCATCAGGGAAATTTCCAATTCTTCCATTGCTATGCCTCCTTTCATGTTCAGTATAGCACCGCCGGAATTTCTTTGTTTTCTTTTACTTCAGCTGCAAGAGGAAATAATGTAATACTATGTATAATTATGTATAGAAGGCTGTGGCTGCATGCTGATAATCAATACACAGAAAGAAACAAAAAAGCAGCCCGCCCCTGTATATCGGCTGCTGCTTCTTCCCTGTCCGTATCCGTTTTTATTGCGTTTCTCTGTACATCTTTATATTTATACGATTTCTTTCAAATCGTCAAGACTTTTCAGTATATAATTGCACATTGCCTTTATTTCCTTAGTAGGCTGTACTTTATCCGGAATCATAACCACTGTGGTACCTGCACCAAACGCTGCCCGAACACCGTTTAGGCTGTCCTCCACTACAAGGCATTCCTGCGGTGAAAGATTCAGCTGCTGTGCAGTCTTTAGATATACATCAGGAGCCGGTTTTCCGTGTGTAATCATTTCATCACTGATGATAGCTTCAAAATAATGCTGAATACCCGCATTGTTCAAATTAAATTCCACATCCTCCGCTGAAGCACTGGTTGCCATTGCAATCGTATACCCTTTTGCCTTCACGGTATCCAGAAGTCCCTTTACATCCCCCATGAGTGGTACACCATTTTTCAGCTTCTCTTCTTTTTTGAACTGTGTATGAAGACTACATGCTTCTTCCTGCGGCCAGCCCTTGGGCATATAGGAATCAAATACAACCTGCTGATCCTTTCTCGTTCTTCCAATTAGAGATAAAATAAATTCATCGCTTGTAGGAAGCTGAAGGGTTTCTCCCACCCTTTTCCATGCCTTCATGGAAATGGTTTCTGTATCAAAGAGTGTACCATCCATATCAAAAATTATCGCTTTCCAGTTTCTCATAGCTTTTCCTCCACATCAAAAAGCCCTATAGCTGTCTATAGGGACTTAATCATCATCGTCATTATTTTTAGCCGGCAGCTTAAACACCTGTTCTCCAGGCTTGCTGACCATGTACTTACCTCTGGCAAACCGCTTCACATATTCAGGATTTTCCAGATTCTGCTTTTCCTTGGAAAGATCATCCTTTTGATTTTCCAGAGAGTTGATCATCTCTTCAGAAGAAGTGATTTCATCCTTCAGCTTCATTGTCATCATCAAATCGGAGCTTGCGGCATAAATCAGGAAGCATGCAATGAAGATAGCAGCAAGACTCAAAAACGTCTTAAGCTTATTTTTTTTCTTTTTATCCTTTGCCATGCACATCCTCCTTATTCGCTGTAACCATATTATAAGCAGAGAACAGTATTTTGACAAGGCTTTTTTCCTGCTTTATAATCCGGGTTTAAATAGTTTTATATAAAGTTTCATAAAGACTGCATTTAGAGATATACTATCTGCAGCAGATGGCTTTCATACCTTATTCAGCATGATTTTTTGCATAAGCTTTAGATGAGCAGAAATTTACCCCTTTCATGCGGAAAGCTTATCTATTTGTTCACCCTTATTTTTAACAAGAAATTTACCCCTTTCATAACGTTTTACATACTCCGGGTCCTTCAGCTTTCCTTTTTTTTCGACAGCTCTTTTTCCGATGCTGCTCGTCTTGATTTACCATTGCTTATCAGGGTATCTTGATGGAAATCCATATGTATAGTTTATATGCAAGATTTGTCATCAAGCCGTTTTCCAAGACTTCCGCCTGGATGAAATTTATGGAAATCCGATGGATTGAATCCGCGTTTTTTGGAAATGGCACAGGCAATTGCATCACCAAGAACCAAAACCAGAGTTGTGGATGAAGTTGGTGCAAGATTGTATGCATCTGCCTCCGTCACCTTTGGATAAATCAGAGTAAGGTCACATGCTTTTGCCAGTATAGAATCCCTATTCGCACAGCAGGCCACTGTCATACAGCCTATGCTGTGCAGCGGCGTTAAAACCTGTATGACCTCCTGTGTAGTTCCACTGTTGGATATGAGAATTACGATATCCTTTTCCTCTATCATTCCAAGATCCCCATGAACACTCTCTGTAGCATGAACAAAGAATGAAGGTATACCAAGCGAAGCAAATGTTGCGGCAAGTTTTGCCCCTATATGCGCTGATTTTCCAACACCGCAGAATACCACCTTTCCCTTACATTCCTCTATTGCGGCCATTACTCTTTCACATTCCTGCAGAGACATAGCTGATAATGCATCCAGTGCTGTTTTTTCCCTTTCTATTGCTTCTATAAGATATTTTTTCATTTTAACCTCTCAATAGCGTCATATGTCTTTTTCAAACGACACAGACCATCCTCTACCTTGCTTCTCGAACAACCTACATGAAATCGAAGTTGCTGTTTAGCTCCGTAGACAGTCCCGGACATGATAGCGACTTTCCCTTCATGAATGAGAAACTGCTGCATTTGAGCATCCGAAATACCAAGTTCATGAAAATCAATCCATGCGAAATAGCAGCCTTCGGGTATCTGAAATTTCAGCTTCGGCATATGCTTCTGTATATAGCTCTCTGTGTACTTAAGATTATCATATAAATAAGAGCATAAATCATCTACCCATTCCGCACAGTGTCGATATGCTTCTATGGTAGAAAGCACCCCCAGTATAGCTGGGGAATTAACAAACTCCGTATACCTCGTCATTGTTTCAAATGCCTCATAAATTTTGAAATCCGGAAGTATCACATAGGAACCTTGCAGGGAAGGTATATTGAATGTCTTGGATGGAGAGGAACAAATGAAACAACGACAGTCAGAAGCAAGCTTCAGTACAGGAATCCCTTTTTCCTTATACGTGATATCCATATGAATATCATCGCTGATTACTGTAATATCATATTTCTCGCAAAGCTGTAAAAGCTTTTGCAGTTCCTGTTTTTTCCATACTCTGCCTACAGGATTATGCGGGTTGCAAAGCAACAGAATGCGTGCTTCCTTGCATTTTTCTTCCACATCCTCAAAATCAATTTGATAATACCCTGCATTCTCCAGCAGTTCACTGCTAATCAGTCTGCGCTGATTATTTTCAATAACCTTATAGAAGGAATCATAGGCCGGTGTGAATACTAAAACACCGTCCCGAGGCTCACTGCATAGCTGTAGCAGCTTTGCTATGGAATACATAACGCTGGGACTGTAACAAATCCAATCTTTGCTAATCATACAGTCATAGCGGCTCGCATACCAGTGAACAATTGCGGATAGATAGTCCTCATTTTTCCAGCGGCTGTAGCCGTATATCGGATGCTCAATCCGCTTTTTCAACGTATATACAAGGCTCTTTGGACATGCAATATCCATATCCGATATGGTGAACGGGAGAAGATTGTCTGTTCCGAAACGATCTTCGATATAATCCCATTGTGTACAAAAGGTTCCTCTTCGATCTATGACCGTATCAAATTCTGAGCCGCTCATGCCTGCTGCATCTCCATCGCTTTGTTTATTTGCTTACGTAAAGCATAAACCTGTGTACCCACAATCACCTGAATTGTATGCTCATCCAAATGCACAACAGCAATACCGCCTGCATTCTTAATTGCATCTTCATCAATCAGATTAACATCGTTTAATTTCAGACGCAGTCTTGTAACACAGTTATCAATGGAAACAATATTGTCCTTTCCACCCAGTGCTTTCAGCATCTGAATACCTTTATAGGATGAAAGTGCCGCAAAGTCATCCATATCCTCTGTATCCTCTTCACTGATAGCCATAACCTCTTCTCTCCCGGGTGTTTTGATATCGAATCGCTGGATAGACCATTTGAATATAAAGTAATACAGTGCAAAATAGAATGCCGCAAACGCAATAGCAATCGGCCAGCCAGTTCTGGTACCACGCAAGACACCAAATGTAATGAACTGAATCAAATCACCGGTATAACCCATGAGCACGCCAAGATACGGCAGAACCATATTGGCAATACCATTTAATACAGTATGAACAAAAAATAGCGGAGGACATGCGAACAGGAATAAGAATTCAATAGGCTCAGAGATACCGCCAATCACGACAGTTAAAGCGCCGGTTATCAGCAGACCTTTGATTTTCTTTCTATTCTGCGGCTTTGCGCAGCGATACATTGCCAACGCCGCACCACACAGTCCGTATTGAATCATCAGCTTGCCTTGTTCCATTTTGCCTGCCAAATCTAATGGAATATCCATATTATTAGCTACATAAGCAAGAAACATATTAACCGTTCCCATATATTCCTGACCATTGATAATAGCAGTTCCGCCAATTGGTGTAAAGCGGAAGGTACTCGTTACCAGATGATTCAAACCAAACGGAATTGTTACACGTTCAGCTACCGCATAGGAGAAATAACCAATCGGTCCGGAGGTGGATATCCATTCCCCAATTATCTTAAAGAAATTGTAAAATGGCTGCCAGAATAAAGGTACCGCTACCATGCCGAAAATTCCCATGATCACCAACATGGCAATCGGTGCCAGACGTGGCCCGCTGTAAAAACCTAGCGCCTCCGGTATTTTTACCTTTGATATTTTCGGATATAGCCAGAATACCATAAGTCCAGCAATAATACCGCCAAGAACGCTTGTATTATACGTCTGAATTCCCAGAATCATCCCCTGCCCTGCTTCTGTCATTTTATCTGCAGCAGCCAGTTGATCCGTAATTGTCAGATAGAAGTTTGTACCGATATGCATAGCCATAAAACTAACTAGACCGGTAAATGCACCAAACTCTTTTTCCTCCTTCAGTAGTCCTAAAGGAATCGCCATCGCAAACAATACCCCCAGATTATTAAAGGCAAACAAGCCCAGTGTTGTCATAAAGCTGAAAATTTTCTGCAGCACAGGATTACCCAGCAATGGAACCGCCTCTATCAGACTTGAATTTGTGAATGCCGATCCGATTCCCAGCAGCATACCGCACACACTCAGTAAAGCAATTGGAAACATAAAGGTTTTTCCCAGCATTTGAAAGAACTGCCAAAGACTTTTTTTCTTATTTTCCATACATTTTCTCCTTTTTATACATAACTATTTTTCTAATTCATGCAGCTGATTCGCCTATATCATAAGTAGGACTTTATTCTTCCTGCTTACTGCACGAAAAAAAGACCCATATCTGCACCCTCGTCCAGATGATCAGGTCTTGCCTTTCGTAACAATCCTAATTTAATATTTTCAGTATATGTACCATGATGTAGAACAGCTCCTGTCTGCCCAGCTCATAGTCATAATTATGCTTCACAAAACTTTTTATTCTTTCTAAACATGATTTCATTTCAGGATTCATTTCCAGCATCATACGATACATTTTATCATTGAAATCCTGTTTTATATGCGTGCGGTCAACTGTAAAAATCCGCTGTCCCAGATACTTCAGATGCATTGCAAGACGTGTTTGATCGAAATCCTTCTCCTTCCAGTCAATATGCATCGTAACCTCAATAATATGTAGAATCTGTTTACTGAAGGTCAATATTTCTTCCGCACTGTTTTTGTGATCCTGACTTCTGGAATTGATGATATGCATGGCGATGAAGCCTGCTTCATCGAGAGGAAGGTGAACCCCTGTCTTCAAGGCGATATATTTCAATGCCCACACACCGATCTGATACTCCTTATGATACAGTGTTTTGATTTCCGGCAACTACAGATTAGGAAGATGTATCCCCTGTTTTTCACGTTCAATAGCAAATGCTATATGATCCGTCAATAACAGCACCATCTGATTGTTTAAACCACCCTTGAATTCCTTAGATGCTTTTTTGAAGATGATTTCAGAAAATTCGAAGTATTCAACCGGTATATTTTCCAGCATCTGATAAAATCTTGTTCTTTGTGTATTCTCAATCAGATACCTCTTTTCGATTTTTCTTTCATCAATCTGATCTCCAACCGCCTTGTGAAATCCGATACCCGGACCGGTTACTATCATTTCAGTTTTATCCTGGGAAATCGTGGCCACGGTGTTGTTATTAAAAATTTTTGCAATTTTCATACTACTCTCCCTTTCGATAAAAAAAGGCCATCCCTGTCAGTCCCCCGACATCAATGGTCTTGCCTTTGCAGTAACAATCCTGTATCTGTCTTCATTATAAAGCGTTTTCAATATTTGTCAATACGTATTTTTTATTTCCATATTTTTCTATATACTCGACTATATGAATAAGCGGTTTGCTATTGTAACGCAGAAAGCATAGGAAAACAAGCTTAATTTATAAAGTGTTACTTCGTGTATTACAGTATATTTTTAGTATCATGATGACTATATGTGCTTACAGAAGAATAAGAAGTTTTTACATAGCAAGCATAAGGTTACTTATCCCTTGATTAAACAAGTGCCACATATACTATTTAAGATACCTTTTTCAAAAGATAGTTGACAAAAGGGCTGCTTGCTTTTATGATGAATATGTATTATTTAACATGTGACTGTTAAATCAGGCATGGGTCTCTGCGTGAGCTCATGTCTTTTTTTAGCAGCAGGAGGTAAATGAAAATGTTCACATTTAGAAGAAAAAAACAAAGGGAGCTTTACGCTCCTGTAAATGGATGCGGTATTGCTCTGGATGATGTCAGGGATGAAGTGTTTTCAAAAAGACTTATGGGGGATGGCTGTGCATTCCTTCCAGAGACAACGAGCGTATGTTCACCGATAGACGGTGATTTAATTCTTGTCGCAGATACGCTTCATGCTTTTGGTGTGAGAAGCAGAGAAGGAATTGAACTGCTGATTCATATCGGTTTGGATACCGTGAAGCTTCAGGGAAAAGGATTTCAGGCATTACAGTCTGTCGGTACAAGCATAAAGGCAGGTACACCGGTGATATCATTTGATTCTTCCTATCTGCATGATGCTACCCTCGATATGACAACGATGCTGATAGTTACGGATTGTGCAAATCTGAAAATCAAAGAGATTACAAAGGGGTATGTCAATACAACTGATCCCGTAATCATTATGGAATGATAATCATATATCGTTTTACCGATTCTTTTCTACTGGCATAAAAAAACTCTGCTTGTTCTTCAGAAAGAATTAAGCAGAGTTATTCGCCATTTGTATCTTCGCTGCTGCCACCGGGAAGTTTAAAAACCTGTTCACCCTTTTTTATGACAAGAAATTTACCCCTTGCATAACGTTTTACATACTCCGGGTCCTTCAGCTTTTCCTTCTGTGCAGACAGCTCTTTTTTCTGTGAAGACAGCTTATTGATTTCACTGTTGTTTGCCGAGATTTCCTGCTTCAGATTCAGCATGACAATAACATCCGTGCTTGCTGCATAAATCAGATAACATGAAACCCCTATTGCGAGAAGACTAATCAGGATTTTCATCGGATGCTTTTTTCTTTTTCTTTTTTTTACGGCTGCTTTTTTTTCGTTTTGCATTCGCTTTCCTCCTCTTCCTGATTTTGCCTGGTAATCTAATTATAGCAATAATTTTCGATTTGGCAACGAGAAGTTTCACTTTAAACGGATGCAGCAGCCTGCGGATGGCTGTGAAAAGCTGCAGAAACACGCTGAGATACCATGTAAAATAGATAAAAGCACCTAGAATAAAAAAACAGATGAGATAGATATTCGTTATACCGCCATTGATCTTATACAAACCAATAAACATAAGGGATGTAAACAGAATATGATACAGGATCTCTACGATTCCTTTAAAAATCGGAAAACGGAGATACTTTACAAAGCTGATTAAAAAACTGAAGCCGAAAGCATATACCCATCCCATCAGAAAATGATAGAGTATTGCCTGAATCTGTGTAGGCAGCAGCATTATTTAAAGATTTTTGAAATCACTGATTCCTTTCCGTTTCCCTTTTTATTGGATACATAGGATAGAGCTTCAATGACACCGCGTATTACAACATCCCCGCGTTCTGTATCCAGCTTGCCCAAGGTCAGATCCTTTCCCTGAATCACCATCCATCCCTGTGCGGTCTCCAGCAAAAACTCACTGGAATCAAAGCTGTCAATCTGTTTGACGCCGGTCAGCTCCATCACCTTGCGGTCCTTAATAATTACGTTATGATATGGGTTCGTTTCAAAACGAAGCGGATTGCTAATGTTATCTTCCATACAAACTCCTCCTTATTTCTAGTTCATTACAATCTATGTCTGGAGAGCGGGGAATAGAACAGCAGCACAAAACAAAAAATATCCCGGCCTCAGTCTTCTGCCAGAATATCTTTTACTTCTTCTTTCTTAATCAGCTTTTCTTCCACAACCTCAAACATCAGGGAAGCATCATTTTTATTTGCCTGCTTCTGTATCATGGTTACATTAACAGTCAGCTCACGGTATCCGAAAATAACCTTGATGGTATCTCCCACTTTTACATCTGTAGAAGGCTTTGCAATTTTTCCGTTTACATAGACACGTTCCTGATCCGCCAGCTCCTTTGATACGGTACGACGTTTCAGAATACGCGCTGTTTTCAGATATTTATCAAGACGCATATACTCACCTCTACAAATAAGTTTATCATTTATTGCTGCTGTTGGCGAGATAAAAGTTGTACAAATGCCTCTACTGCATAAAGCTCGGACTTTTCCAGCTCCTTCTTATCAAATACGATAATAAAGGAACCATACCAGTCTCCAAATGCGGTGACCGGATAAATCAGACCCTTATAACGCTGTGCACTGTCCTCATAGATACGCTCATTATCAAAATCCTTCAAACGATGTGTTTGTGCAATCATAAGAAAATGATCATGTATCTTATGATCTGTTTTCACCATACATTCATCCTTCACAAAAAATACAGTATTCTGATATATGGCACGCAGGGTATCGCACATAATCATGATTTCTTCCATATGCTTGGACATGACATCAAATTTCTGAATTACAATTCTGTCATTATCGATAAAGAATTCAATGGAATCTCCTTCTTTCATGCGGTACTGCTTTCTAATTTCTTTTGGTATAACCAGTCTTCCAAGGTCGTCAAGACGTCGTACAATTCCTGTTGCTTTCATTTATAGACACTCCTTTTCTTTCAATAGTATGGACATATGACAATCGCTTTATACCTGACGGCAAAGAGGAAAGACATTTCCTCTGATTGAAATTTCATTCAAATTCAGACATAAATTGCATATAAATTATCATAAATGAAGGTATTTTTTTACAAAACTATTGTTATAACAAATATAACTATATTAAATTAACCTTTTATACATAAAAACATTTAGAATGTAGGTGTCAATAGAAATAGGAGTGATCTGACATGACAATGGGACAAGTATGTTGTGAGCGGATTCATGATCTGTGCGACGAGAGAAAAATTTCTCTGAACAAACTCAGTATCATGTGCGGAATGACGCAGTCAACGCTGAGCAACATCACATCAGGCAGAAGCAAGAATCCAACCGTTTCCACGATTAAGAAAATCTGTGACGGTCTGGATATCACGCTTGTTGAATTCTTCGATACAGACGTATTCAAAAATCTGGATCAGGAAATTAAATAAGCTGTTTGTCAGCCTGAAAAAAAAACTGTTATGGGAACTATTCATGCAATCCCATAACAGTTTTTTATATTCGTAAGCTTTTATTTTGCATATGCCTTCAGGCGTTCTGCCGGTTCCGTGCTTTCCCACTTCACCTGCAAATCATCACGACCGAAGTGACCATAGGCTGCAAGGCTTCTGTAAATCGGCTTGCGAAGCTCGAGTGTCTTAATAATTGCAGTCGGACGCAGGTCAAATTCCTTCCTTACGATTTCTGCGATTTCTTCATCCGGAAGAACACCGGTTCCGAAGGTATCCGCAAGGACGCTGACCGGCTGTGCTACACCGATGGCATAGGCAAGCTGTATTTCACATTTGCGTGCAAGACCTGCCGCAACAATATTCTTAGCAACATAACGTGCTGCATACGCCGCACTGCGATCCACCTTGGTAGGATCCTTTCCGGAGAAAGCTCCGCCGCCATGACGTGCCATACCGCCGTATGTGTCTACGATGATCTTTCTGCCGGTTAAGCCGCTGTCTCCCTGCGGTCCACCGATTACAAAGCGGCCTGTTGGATTTATGTATACTTTTGTTTCCGCATCCATCATATCCGCATCTACAATCACATCAATGACATGCCTTTTTAAATCCTCACGAATCGTGTCCAGAGAAACCGTATCGGAATGCTGTGTGGAAATTACAATCGCGTCGACACGCTTTGGTCGGTCATTCTCATATTCAACGGTTACCTGTGTCTTCCCATCCGGGCGAAGATACTCCAGTGTACCGTTTTTTCTTACCTCGCTGAGGCGGCGTGCCAGACGGTGTGCAAGGGATATCGGCATCGGCATATATTCCGGTGTTTCATCACAGGCATAGCCGAACATCATTCCCTGATCACCTGCACCGTTGTTTTCCTCACCGCCCTCCTTTGTTTCCAGAGAGTGATCAACACCGAGTGCAATATCCTTGGACTGCTCGTCAATGGATGTTAAAACAGAACAGGTGGTTCCGTCAAAGCCGTATTTCGCTCTGTCATAGCCGATTTCCAGAACTACATTACGTGCAATGCTTGGAATATCAACATAACAGCTGGTGGAAATTTCTCCCATAATCATAACCATACCTGTTGTACAGCAGGTTTCACAGGCAACTCTCGCATCCGGATCCTGTGCCAGAATCGCATCAAGGACAGCGTCACTGATCTGATCACAGATTTTATCAGGATGTCCTTCCGTCACAGATTCGGAAGTGAAAAACTGTTTATTTAACATAATCGTTTCCTTTCTTTTTATAAATTACTATCATTCTTATTTTACATCTTTCCCTATAGGTAAACAAGCACAACATAGGGAATGTTGCAATCCGGGTATGTACAACACAGATACCGCAGTGTTTACAGAAGGAGTATCACGAAAGTGCCTGCATGGATATACCAGCAAATATCCTTCCATATTTTCTTATAGCCTTTTTATACCTTACGTCAGTCTTAGAAATTCAGGTGCGTTCTTTAAAGCGGTTATATGCTGTGTCTTTTGCAGTGCATTTTCCGTTACGATACGCTCATATTCCTGATTCTCCATTTCCACAGCTACAATATAACGCTGCTTCATGGTTGCTTTCAAAATTGTATGGTTATCTGTTGTATAATGCAGCTTCAGTTCTTTAAAGCTGATATCCTCCTGCTTGCTTTCCGTCTTATTTATATAAGCGCTGAATTTTTCTTTGTCTATCAGTTCTACCGTATATACCGTGTTTGCATCCTGCTCCTGCTTCTGATAGCGGAAGCAATCCTTCGCCTCTTCTATATATTTCTGAAATAGCAGAGAGGATAGGAAGTTCTGCTTTTCTTCCTCTTGCACAGCAGTTTCCTGAATTTTCTCATAGGTCCCGTCATCATCTGCGATATATGTATACAGTGTATTGTTCTTTAGCTGTAAAACAGTATCTATTCCGCTTACATTACCGGTACCCGGATGAATCTGTACCTGATACTGATCCAGTTTTTTATTTTGTAATGCGATATCAATCCGTATAGTATCTGATTCCTTTTCATTGCTTTTTTCATCTGTCTTTGTTCCATCTTTGAAGTATTGCTGTATGTTATCAAGACTCTGCGTTTCTTCAATATGTAATCCGTCTGCATCTTTCAGCATATCAATTTTCGCAAGGATTTCCGAGCGTATGTTTTCTTCCTTTGCATCATTCTTCTGCACACTGCAGCCGCAAAGGACAGCGGCAGCACATAGAAAAATTCCTATCCCTCTACAGTTCATATCCAACCTCATTTTCAGGAAGCTGTTTGTTTCTCTCCCATTGGCTCTGTGCGTTCCAGCACCTCAATCACGGTATAGAGCCAGTCCTTGAGCTTTGGCAGCTTCATGGTAATCTTACCGTTCGTATAGCGTATCGTTATATTTTTCGATATGGTTGTCATCATTTCGAATAATGCAACGCCGTCAATGCTGTTTGACCAGGCACTTGTAAACGTCAGCTCAACCGCCTTGGGCAGCTCACGAAAGGCATCCACATGCGGCTCATTGATACAGATATCCAGGCGCTTCTTTTCAAACAACAGCTGTACAGCCTTCGGCAGCTTTCCATAATTGTCCTTGATTTCATCCATCATGGCAAGCAGCTCCTTCTTCGTATGAATATCCTCCATACGCTGATACAGCGTGATTTTTTCATAATCCTCAGTCGCAAAGCTGCTTGGTATATACGCGTCGACCTTGACATTCGCCTTCGTCATTTCCGGCTTTATCTGTGGCTGAATGCCCTTTTTCTCCATGATGGCACTGTTCAGCATTTCGATATACATATCAATACCGACCGTATCAATAAAGCCGGCCTGCTGCGGCCCCAGCATATCTCCGGCACCACGTATGGTCAGATCGCGCATGGCAATTTTATAGCCGCTGCCCAGCTGGGTGAATTCCTTGATGGATTTTAAGCGTTTCATGGCAATCTCACTTAATTGCTTTTGCGGGGAATACATCAGATACGCATAGGCAAGACGATCGCTTCTGCCGACTCTTCCCTTGATCTGATACAGCTGACTCAATCCGAAGTGGTCCGCATCCTCAATTAAAATCGTATTGGCATTGGGAATATCAATGCCGGTTTCAATGATGGTCGTACAGACAAGCACCTGATATTTATTATCCGTAAACTGCAGCATGACATCCTCGATATCCTCCCGTGTCATCTGTCCGTGCGCAACACCGATTTCCACCTCCGGCATGGCATCCCGAAGCTTTCTTGCAACATTATATATTTCCTTTACATTATTATAAAGATAGAACACCTGTCCGTTTCTGGCAAGCTCCCGCTGTATGATCTCCTTCACCATTTGAAAGTTCTTTTCAATAACATAGGTCTGTACCGGCATACGGTTCATCGGCGGAGTTTCCAGCTGTGACAGGGAACGAATACCAATCAGTGACATCTGCAGGGTACGCGGAATCGGTGTTGCACTCAATGATAGCACATCCACGCTGTTTTTCAGCTCCTTGATTTTTTCCTTATGCTCCACACCAAAGCGCTGTTCCTCATCAATGACTAGCAGTCCCAAATCCTTAAATATGATATCCTTGGAAAGCAGGCGGTGCGTTCCTATCAGGATATCCACATTCCCTTCCTTCAGATCATGAATGATATGCTTTTGATCCGAGGGCTTGATAAATCGATTCACAACTGCAATATTCACAGGGAAATTGCGGAACCTCTTCATAAAGGTTTTGTAGTGCTGAAGTGATAAGATTGTCGTCGGACACAGGAAGGCCACCTGTCGTCCATCCGCAACTGCCTTGAAAGCCGCACGGGCCGCAACCTCTGTCTTACCAAAGCCGACATCTCCGCATAGCAGACGATCCATCGGCTTCGCAGATTCCATATCCAGTTTGATTTCCTGTACTGCTCTTGCCTGATCCGGAGTCAGCTCATATTCAAAATCCTCTTCAAACTGCTTCTGCAAAGGAGTGTCCTTTGCGAATGCATGACCGATATTCTCATCCCGTGACGCATACAGCTTCACCAGACGATCTGCCAGCTCCGCAATCTTAGCACTGACCTTTTTCTTCGTCTTCTCCCATTCTCCGCTGCCCAGCTTATTCAGCTTCGGACTTGCGCCTTCCTTGGATACAAATTTCCGGATCAGCTTAAACTGTTCCAGTGGAACAAGCAGCACATCATCCCCCTTATAGGCGATATGCAGAAAATCCTTATGTATACCATCTATTTTCTTATTCACAATCCCCAGGTATTTACCGATACCATGCTGGTTGTGTACAACATAATCCCCGACATTCAGCTCCTGATAATCATGCAGAACCTCCGCCTCTTTGAATTTGTTGCTGTAGCGTGCTGCCTTCTTTACGCTGTGAAACAATTCCTTTGCAGTGTATACACAGATTTGTTCCTTCAGACAGGTAAAGCCCTCGGGAAAACTGGCATTCAGAAACTGAATCCCTGTTTCCAGCGTATCCGATGACGTTACCGTACGCCAGGATACATTTGCCTCCTCCAGTAGCCTCTTCACCTGTTCCTGCTCCTTATACTCCAGAGCGAGTAAAACCTTTCGCTCCCTTGCCTGCTGCAGAACCTCCTGCATTGTACGTTCCAGATTGATATCCCCAAGTGACATGGTCATGATCTGTGAGGTTATCGGTTTTTTATAATCGACAAACTGATGAAATTCCATAAGACTGTGCTGTTTAACGGAGCTGTTTAAATCTGCGAATACATCAAAGCTGTGCAGACTGATTCCCTCCTGAAAGAGCTCCTGAAGATAGGCTACCATTTCCTCATGCATATGCTTGACACTATCCTGCACTTCCTCTACGCTGGACAGGATAATCTGTGCATTCGGGGCATAATCAAAGACCGTGCTTCTGTTTTTCAAAAAAGCATAATATTTATAGAACCGGCTTTCCATCATATGATTACAAATCAAATCCAAATCCTCATTCACATGCTCCTGCAGCAGCTTCTGCATAGAGGAATCATGCTGGGACATCTGTTTTTTCAGTTCTTTATTCGCCTGCTCCACCAATTCGGCAATCTGCGCATCCGTAAACAGCAGATCACTGGCAGGAATAATCATAGCATCTTCTACAATTTCAATCGTCCGCTGTGTGGCAATATCAAAGAAGCGGATGCTTTCCACAATATTATCAAAGAACTCTATACGCAGGGGGTGATCGTAATTCATGGAATACACATCGATGATACCGCCACGGGCCGCATAGCACAGCGGCTGGTCGACACGGCTGACATGCGTATAGCCTGCTTCAAAGAGAAGCTGCTTCAAAGCCTCATATTCAATTTCCTGATCCTGCTTTAATGTGACGCAGTGCTGCCTGAATATTTTTGGAGATGGAAGAAAGCGGATAGCCGCGGCTGTATTCATAACCGCAACATAGGCATCCTGCTGCTGCAGCTTTGCCATCACCTCCATCTGCACCGCTTTGTTTTCCGGTGAGGCGGCAATCGCTTCCACGCGAAGTGACTCCTCCAACGAGAAAAGCAGCACTTCATCCCCCAGGAGGGCCTGCAGGCGCTCGTAAAGTTTCTGTGCTGTATAAGCGTTATTTTTGATAATCATGAGCTTCTGCGGTGTTCGACGGTAATCTGCCGCCAACAGAAGTGCTTCCTCCATATACGAAAGATTTCCCAAAACACTTTCTTTTCTCTGTATACTTAAAGCTGCTTCATTTTGCTGCAGTTCCTTTAAAAGAATATCCATATGCATTCCCCTATTTCCGGTTGAAGTGGCTCATGGTATCCATAAAGGAATGAGAACAGCTGTAAATTGCTGCATCTCTGGCCAGTTCAACTGCCTGTCTGTAATCTTCGAGTTCTTCCCTGCGTACCTTACCGAGCACCCAGTCAATTACCGGAATCCGTGCATCCTTGCCAATACCGACGCGAATTCTGTCAAATTCCTGTGTTCCGATATGGCGGATGATATTCTTCATTCCATTTTGTCCCCCGGCACTCCCCTGCGCACGCAACCGTATTTTCCCTACCGGCAGATCAAGGTCATCATAGATGACAAGCAAATCCTGTGCTGTCAGCTTATAAAAGTCCATTGCTGCACGCACCGCTTCCCCGGACAAATTCATAAAGGTTTGCGGCTTCATCAGAAGAACAGCCTCACCAGCGATTCTCGTACTCGTAATCAGTGCCTTAAACTTTTTCTGTGCTATATCAACACGGCACTCCTCTGCGATGGCATCCAGTACGCAGAAGCCGGAGTTATGACGCGTCATTTCATATTCCTTACCGGGATTTCCCAGTCCTACAATCAATTTCATGCAATCACCTCAATTTCGCTTCCTATATTATACCAAAAAAGCAGAGAATTACATCCTAAAAAGCCTGTTTTCGTACAGGCTTTTTATATACTTGTAAGTCAGAGGGGATGAGACAGGAATGAATGTTAGCTTTTTGCATTCCTCCATCTCCAATATGCTCCCATGTATGCTGTGATGTCAACTTTATGGTTTCTGTTTTTCATCCCGGTCTGTTTCAGGCGCAATATCCTTTTTTGAGCTCTTCTGCTTTTGATTTGTCTTCAGTTCCTTTGTATCGTCCTTAACAAAAAAATCTTTATGCAATATAAACTCTGGCCGTTTCAGCTTTTTATCTGTCATGGGAATCTCCTTTCTCTTACTATTTCATAAAATCGTTCCTTAAAATTTAAGCTCATACAGCTTTTCTGATTCTCCTGTTTTCAGATTTTTTCTGTAATATACAGAGGACTGCAGCCTGTATCCTGTTCTCCACCCACTGGATATGGATTCATCCGGAACACTGTGATTCACGCTGTAATAAACGACATCTTTTTGCACATCTACATTGCGGATATCAACATATTCATCTTCAGTAGAACGCCTGTAATAGTCCTCACCATTGACGATCAGCTTCTCTCTGGCATCGTTTCGATATATCCAAATATTCCCGTTATCATCCTGAAACGGCTGATTTATCCTTCCATACTTCATGATTTCCCCGGTTTCATATACCGTAAAGTTAATGGGAGCTTCCCCCAAGACCTTGAAATTTGAACCATCTTTTTTTAC
>SKEY01000892.1_pt1 | contig 43623 bp, 33 predicted proteins | sample 4843871 | NCBI WGS metagenome assembly SKEY01 (sample SAMN11008797, study PRJNA524170) | human gut metagenome | biome: Human fecal sample; material: Feces; isolation source: fecal sample from pouch patient p36 | host: Homo sapiens | place: Israel: Tel-Aviv | collected 2016-12-04 | reverse complement strand
TCATCAAAGCAGAGTCGCGTGGGTAGCCGGCGAGCCGGTCGGAGTTTGAGATTTTGGTCAATGATCCGTTGAACCGAGGAGGCTGAGATTCCGATAATATGGGCGATGGTTTTGACTGGCAACCGTTCATGCGCTAACTTCATGATTCGCTCTGTCATGTGAGCGGCGATCGTGTGGTTGGGTTGCACGAGTGGCGTCTTGGCACTGACTGTGTGGTAACAGTTATGACAGCGCCATCGTTGCTTGTGCAAGTCAATGACTGTCGGTATTTCAACCCCGTTGAGGACGCGCACGTGGGCCGTGTAAAACCCGTTAGGGTGCAAGGCCTCAAAGCCACACAGTGGGCACCGGGTTAACCGGTAAGTCAGCTCGGCATCAATCACATGATACTGGCGGCGACGTACCCCGTTGCCGCGATATTCATGACGAACAAAGGCAACTTTGATATTATGGTCTGGTATTCCAAGGACGGACAGTGTAGGATCGTATTGGGACATTTACTCATAACCTCGCTTGCTTTTGGTTTCGACGCTAACAAGCATAGCATGGACACTGAGTAGGTGTCTTTTTGCGTTATCCAAAAAGGGCCTACACGTTCAGTGTTGATTATTTCTCAACACCAGAAAGTGTAGACCCAAAAATAAAAGAGCTTTACATCCGTGTTGATCTCTCAACATCGGTGTACAGCTCTTTTTCTTTATTATTTTGCGTCAATTGCATTCTGCAGCAGATTATGCACGCGTGTAATCTCCGAATCGGACATCACTTCATAATCTTGCCCATCAATGTTCTGACCTGTACCATGCAACTGATCGCTTTTGATCGTATTGCCAGCATCGCGGTACTCCATTGCTAAGTTCTTAACTGAACCCAGAGACACATCGGTTCGAACATTTTTACCAACCGCATCTAAGAACTTTTGGCTTAGAACGGTTGTCGGGTTTGACTTAACTTTGCCGATAACTGCGGTGAGGATTTGTTGTTGACGCATCTGACGGCCGTAGTCACCTTGCGGATCATCATAACGCATCCGAGAAAACTTCAGTGCATCACTGCCTGAGAGGTCATAGGATTGACCTTTGACGAATGACTTGCCTTCGTAGTCGAAACTAAGCGGAGATGTTACCGTAACGCCGCCAACGGCATCAACGAGCTGTTCAAGGCCTTTCATGTTTACGAGCAGATAACCATCTAGTTTGATGTTTAGGAGCTTCTCAACGGCTGCCATGGCTGTATCGGAAGAACCATAAGAATATGCTGCGTTAATTTTGATTGTGACGTCGTCGAAATTGACTTTGGTGTCACGAGGCACAGAGACCATCGTTGTTGTTTTTGATTTAGGATTGACAACGACGACAATCATGGTATCTGTGCGACCCTTATATGATCTTCCGAGTTCCCCAGTATCTGTACCGAGTAACAAGTAAGCAACAGGTTTTTTGCTAGCTGTTTTATCGTCCGACGACTTATTCGTCTTCTTATTATAAGAATAAATCTGTGAAGTTGAATTATGTACCATATAATACACGAAACCGCCAAACCCAAGAGCGGCAACGAGTAGCACGAGTAAAACGCGTACTAGAATCTTTTTCATTTCTAAACCTCATTTCCTCCATAGTGTCCGAATATTTCAATATTATACCGCAAAGTTGGGAATCTCGCGCGCCTAATGGGGCTTTATTGCAAATCGTTAACAAACTGTTACAAAAAACGATTTGACCTTGTCAGCGCTTCATTAGATACTAGTACATATTGGAAGGGGAACTGAAAGATGATTGATGTACACTGTCATATGCTACCGGGCATTGACGATGGGTCGAAAGACTTGATGACTTCATTAGATTTAGCACAAGCGGCGGTTGCGGACGGGATCACGCATGCGTTGATGACCCCGCACCACATGAATGGACGGTATACGAATCACGCTGCGGATGTGATTCGTATGACAGACGAGTTTCAAGGGGAGTTGGATCGCAACAACATTCCGTTGACGATTTATCCATGCCAAGAGGTTCGGATTAATGGTCAGTTGTTGGACGCGATTGATCATGGGGATATTTTGACTTGCGATGCGTCAGGTCATTATGTATTGATCGAATTTCCGTCTGATGATGTGCCGCTGTATACCCAGAACATGTTGTTTGAGGTGATGCAGCGTGGGATGATTCCTGTGATTGTCCATCCTGAGCGCAATACTCGTTTAATGAAGCATCCGGGGTTGCTTTACCAGATGATTGAGCGCGGTGCGTTTGCCCAAGTGACGGCCAGCAGTTATGTAGGCACGTTTGGCAAAAAGGTGCAGCAATTTTCTGAAGATATCATCGATGCTGGTTTGGCGCATGTTTTTGCGTCCGACGCCCATCATTTGCCAGGCCGGAGCTACGAAATGAGTGATGCCTTCAAGCGCTTAACTCGCAAGCGTGGTGAGAAGAAGGCACACATTTTTGAAGAGAATGCCCGAGCACTTGTTAACGGGGATCCGTTGGTGCGTTTTAATGAGCATAAAGTTGAAAAGCGGCTTTTGTCACGGTATTAGACGGCCTGTTTGTTTGCCTATGAAAATAGTTTTGAAAAATTTTAGCACTCTCGTTGCATGAGTGCTAAAATCATGCTATACTACTTTATGTAAACAAGGAAAAGGCGCAACGGCAAACGTGCCAACAAGTGAATAAGTTCGACACAAAAGTACTGCCAGTGCGCCTGGGAGTACTTTTTGCTGTGACCCGCGAGCGCGTTTTGTAAAGCTGCATAGCACGCCTCCGTACCACGCCTTTTCCGAGCACTTTCCCAACAAGGAGGAATGAAGTTATGGCAAACTTTAACGATCCGTTTTTCAATCATGATATGGATGATGTTTTTAATCAAATGTTACAAGGTATGGGCAAAGGTGAATCTGCCCGTTATGTGGTAAATGGTCACGAAATGACGCCAGATGAATTCGCACAGTATCGGGCAACTGGGCAGTTGCCGAAGCAAGGTGACGAAATTCCAGTTGAAACGACTGGTGAACAAGCGGTTAAAAAAGGTGGCATTCTTGAAAAGCTTGGGCGTAATTTAACGCAGGAAGCTAAAGATGGTTTGCTTGATCCTGTGATCGGTCGTGAGCATGAAATTCAAGAAACAGCAGAAATTTTGAGTCGTCGGACGAAGAATAACCCGATTTTGGTCGGGGATGCCGGTGTCGGCAAGACGGCGGTTGTTGAAGGTTTGGCGCAGGCGATTGTCAAAGGCAATGTGCCCGAGTCGATCAAGGACAAGCAGATTTGGTCAATTGATTTGTCGAACCTTGAAGCTGGCACGCAGTATCGTGGCAGTTTTGAAGAGAAGATTCAGAATCTGATCAAAGAAGTCAAAGCGGCAGGCAACGTGATTCTGTTCTTTGATGAAATCCATCAAATTCTCGGTGCCGGTGCGACTGGCGGCGAAGAGTCTGGCGGCAAAGGGTTGGCCGATATCATCAAGCCGGCGCTATCTCGCGGTGAGATTACCGTGATTGGCGCAACGACCCAGGATGAGTATCGCAACACGATCATGAAGGACAGCGCGTTGGCACGGCGGTTCAACGATGTCACCATTAATGAACCGACCGCGGCTGATACCGTTAAGATTTTGGAAGGCATCAAGAAGCTTTATGAACAGCATCATCACGTTCAATTGCCAGAAAATGTTTTGAAGGCTGCGGTTGATTACAGTATCCAATATATACCACAGCGGTCATTGCCGGATAAAGCCATTGATTTGATTGACATGACGGCGGCGCATTTGGCAAGCAAGCATCCGATTGTTGATAAGGTTGAACTCGAGAAACAGATTAAGGATCTGAACGCTCAAAAGGATGCTGCAGCCAAGGCGGAGGACTTCGAAAAAGCCGCTAACCTTAAGAAGACGATTGCCGACAAGCAACATCAGCTTGATGGTACGAAAGACGAGAAGCCTGTCGTTGCAACGCCTAATGATGTAGCGGCTGCGGTTGAACGCTTGACTGGTGTGCCAGTTTCCAAACTTGGCGCTTCCGATATTGAACGTCTGAAGGGCATTGGTAAGCGTCTGAAGGGCAAGGTCATTGGTCAGGATGAAGCTGTTGAGATGGTCGCTCGCGCCATTCGTCGCAACCGAGCCGGTTTTGATGAAGGCAATCGGCCAATTGGCAGTTTCCTCTTTGTCGGGCCTACCGGTGTCGGCAAGACTGAATTGGCTAAGCAATTAGCATTAGATCTTTTTGGCAGCAAGGATGCGATCATTCGCTTGGATATGTCTGAATACAGTGATCGTACGGCAGTGTCCAAGTTGATCGGTACCAGTGCTGGGTATGTTGGCTATAACGACAACAACAACACCTTGACCGAACAAGTACGTCGCAATCCGTATTCGATTGTTTTACTTGATGAAATCGAAAAGGCTGATCCGCAAGTTTTGACTCTGTTACTTCAGGTGCTGGACGATGGTCGGTTGACGGATGGTCAAGGTAATGTGGTTGACTTTAAGAACACAGTGATTATCGCGACTTCCAATGCTGGCTTTGGCAACGAGACGCTGACTGGCAAGAAGGAGCAAGACGAGGATCTGATGAAGCGGTTGGCACCTTACTTCCGTCCTGAATTCCTGAACCGGTTTAACGGAATCGTTGAGTTTAGTCATCTGACCAAGAAAGATTTAGGTAAGATTGTTGACTTGATGCTTGATGACGTTAACGCCACCTTGACCAAGAAGGGGATTACGTTAACTGTCACCGCAGCAGCTAAAGATTGGTTGATTGAACAAGGTTATGATGAAGCAATGGGCGCACGGCCATTACGGCGCGTGATCGAACGCAACATCCGTGATAAGGTGACTGACTTCTATTTGGATCATTTAAAGGCTAAGAAGTTGCAAGCTGATCTGGTTGATGATGCAATTGTGATTAGCGAGAAGCAACCGACAGCTGGTAAATCAAAGAAAGTAGCCGATGGTGCGAAGTAATGTTCGCGTCTGCCGCCAAGTGCACATGCACTTGGCGGTTTTTTTGGTCTACAATAAGCCGTATAATAAAATTTAAAATAAATTGTGCACAGCTTTTTTTGTGAATTTTGGCAGTCGATGATTTTGAATCAATTCGAAATGCCATGAGCCTCTAAGGAATTTGCTGTTTTCCTGTCATCAATTTTATTTAATTGTTAGTATTTGAAATTAAATTTTCGAAAAAATGTTATTGAAAGCGATATAAGCTTGTGCTAAGTTTGTTGTGTACTAACCGCTGATGCAAAAATAATGTATCAAGGATTGTACTAGTAATTCACAAGAAATCATGTCGATTTTTATGTTCGTGCAATTGTTATTTATGGGCTTTACTACTTTTATTCAGGAGGGACTTCTCATTTTGAAAGATGATTTAGATGGCTTTTCAATGATTAGCTGGCACTGATGGCCATGAGCGAAATTATGAGTACCATTATTGTGAAAATCATCTGACTATGGTAAGTTATTATAAAGAGAGTAAAAACGTGTCGTGAGTAAATCTTTTTGACTTGTGAATGTGATTGGCATCTAATGTGTGGGTGGTATTGGCAAAGAAACAATAATAAATAATTGTTGTTTCGTTGAGAGGTGATTGGATGATCAAGTTGTATACATCGGGCTCGTCAAAATCGAGTCGTGAAGCTAGAGCTTGGCTTGAAGCAAATGGATTAACGTTTCAAGAGATTTCGCTTTCAAAGCAAGGTATTAGCAAGCCGCAGATTTTGGAATTGCTCGCTCGTTCGGAAGATGGCATTGATAGTTTAGTTTCCCGTCGTTCAAAGGCGTTTCAGGCCCTTGATATTGACTTTGATGCGTTGTCGTTGAAGGAAGCGGTCGCCCTTTTGTCCGAGCATCCAGCGATTTTGCGCCGGCCGATCATTGTGGATGATCGTCGTCTGTTATTTGGGTTTAATCAGGACTCGGTGCGGGTATTTTTGCCACGCGAAGTTCGGCGCCAGAAGTTGTGGGCGGCGTTGCTCAGTACCTCAAGTGTTTAAAAACGCGCACAGTTAAGTTAGTTTTGCAAGTTGTTTCAATGAAAGCCGTCTATGGTTAGACGGTTTTTTTGTGCTTTTGATGCGATTGGTCATTAACGTATGGTGGCCCCAGCGTCATGGGTGAGGAGACCTTGGTGCGTATGCTTTGGGTGTTACCGAATTGGTTTTGATGAGCAATTGACAATCACAGGATGACGGTGAACCGAGAATTGGTCGCTGGTTACTGTTGGACATTCATCATTGACTATTAGCTAGGGATCATTTGGGCTTTTTTTGTATGAATGTTAGGACATGATAGTGACGACAGAGCTGAATCAGAGGTCATTTTTCAAGCGAAAATGGTGAAATTAGCTGAAACCGTATACAATCTAGAGGATTATGCTATGATATTGCCATGAGCCAAAATTGGTATATGTGAAAGGAAGCTGTTTCATGGACTTGTACAGTGAACTGACGGCGAAGTACCAAACGGTGCCAGCGATTGCGACTGAAATCATTAATCTGGAAGCCATTTTGAATTTGCCTAAGCCGACGGAAGCGTTTATGAGCGATATCCACGGGGAGTATAACGCCTTTCAGCATGTTTTGCGGAACGGCAGCGGGAATGTGAAAAGCAAAATTCGTTCCTGTTTTCGCGATGAAATGACGGAGGCGACCCTGCAGCGCTTCGCTTTTTTGGTGTACTATCCGTCTGAGCGAATGGCGGCGATTCATCGGGAGATGGCGGGGGATGACTTGCAACAGTGGTATTTGACGACTTTTCGGCGGTTGATTCGCTTGCTGGCGTTCACCGCGACCAAATACACGCGTTCGAAAGTTCGCAAGGCGATGGCACCGGAGTTTGTCTACATCACCGAAGAGTTGCTGTACAATGATGCCGATACGCCTGACAAGCTGGCTTATTATTGGCAAATTATTCGTAATTTAATCGTTCTTGAACAGGCTGATCAGTGGATTGCGGCAACATGTCAAACGATTCAACGTTTAACGGTAGATCACTTTCACGTTGTAGGCGATATCTATGATCGAGGACCGGCGCCGGATCAGGTGGTTGAAAGCTTGATTAGACGTGATCGGCGTCATTCAGTGGATATTCAATGGGGCAACCATGATATTCTTTGGATCGGCGGCGCCGCGGGCTCGGCTTTGTGCATTGCCAATTTGGTGCGGATTTCCGCGCGGTATAACAATTTAAGTATTCTCGAAGATGTTTATGGGATTAATTTGCGGCATTTGGCCCGATTAGCGGAACAATACTATCAAGATAATCCCGCCTTTTCACCAAAAATGGAGCGATCAGATCGACCAATTACTGAGGCGGAGCGACTTCAAATTACCCAGATTCATCAGGCGATTGCGATGATTCAATTTAAGCTGGAAGGACCAGTGATTAAACGTCGGCCTGAATTTGACATGGATCATCGGCTAGTGCTGGAGAAACTGGCACCTGATTTTTCAACCATCAAGTTGAATGGTGATACTTATACGATTGAAAACGGCTGTTTTGCGACGGTTGATCCGGCTGATCCTTACAAGTTGTTGCCAGAGGAGCAAGAGGTCATTGACTCGCTGGTTGAGTCCTTTACGCACTCTGAAAAGTTGCATCGCCACATGGATTTTCTACTTGATCACGGCAGTATGTATTTGCGGTACAACCGGAATTTGTTGCTGCACGGGTGTGTGCCGGTGGACGAGGATGGCAATTTTATTGGCTTGACCATTAAAGGGACGACTTATACTGGCCGTCAACTATTTGACATGCTGGAAGCAAATCTTCGGTTGGCATACAGTCAACCAACGGAGAATGCTGACTTAGCAACCGATCTGATGTGGTATCTCTGGACCGGTCCAAATTCACCGCTTTTTGGCAAGCACGACATGACGACCTTTGAACGCTATTTCATTAGCGATCCGAAAGCCCATGTCGAAGGCCGTAATCCGTATTATCACCTGCGTAAGGACCCGGAATTTATCAAAAAAATCTTGGCGGAATTTGTCCTCGATCCTGAAGTCGGCCATGTCATTAATGGCCATACGCCAGTCAAAAAGGGCACCGACCCCATTATGGCAAACAACAAAATGATCGTCATCGACGGCGGCTTTTCTAAACCGTATCAAAAAACCACCGGGATCGGCGGTTACACGCTTTTGGATAATTCCTATGGTATGCAACTAGTGACGCACCAACCATTCACCACAAAAGCCGACGCCATCGCCAACCTCACCGATATCATTTCAACCCGCCGCGTCGTCGAAACCGAAGCCCGCCGCCGAACAGTGGCGGAAACCGACATCGGCACTGAGCTACAAGATGAGGTTGAGGTGTTGAAGCGGCGATTGGGTGAGCTGCGGGAAGAAGAATAGAGAGTATTTCTGTTACTTATTCGGAGACTTTGAATTTGCATTTTTTAATATGCCGTCTGATTTGATTAGATATGTTAAATTTTGAAAGATCGAATATAACCATGCAACAGACAAGCTGTTCAGATTACAAAGATAGAAACAGGAGACCGCGCAGCTAGCTCGGACTTTCGCGACCTCTACGTAAGATAGAACATACCCCAAATAGACGAAAAGGCCAAATAACGCCTGTTTGTCACACCACCACTTTTCCAGTATAGTTATTACTACGATAAGAGTCGGTTTAAACATGATTAACAGAAAGGGTGGCTTGATGCAGAAAACGATGCGTCATCCGATATTCAAATGGTTTTGGATCGTGGCAGCGCTGGAGCTGATTGCGATCAGTATTAACATGTTCTATGCACCTCACGCTGTCGCAGCTGGCGGCGCAACCGGAATTGCCATTTTGGTTCAAGAAGTTGCCGGCATTCAAGTCGGTATCACCACCATGGGCGTCAACTTGCTTATGCTGCTTTTAGCTTGGTTCTTCTTGGATCGCAGCACCTTAAAACGCATTTTATTCGGCAGCTTCATGTTGCCATTGCTGCTATGGCTGACGCCAGAAATCAACCTGGTCACAGATCGGTTGCTGGCGATCATCGTCGGCAGTGTTGTGTTTGCCTTTGGTGTTGGATTCCTGTACCAAATGGATGCCTCAAGCGGTGGGACCACGGTTCCGCCGCTTATTTTCAAAAAATACTTTGGCTTGAAACCATCAGTCATGCTACTAGCCACTGATGTGATCGTGTCACTTTTTAACATCCCTGTATCCGGCGTCGAGGCCTTCATCTTGGCCGTGTTCGCTTTGGCGATTACCGGACTGGTCATGAATTATGTCGAAACCGGTTTTGACCGGAAAAAGGCAGTTTACATCATGAGTCCGCAATTGGCGACGATTAAACAGCAAGTCCGCGACGAAACGCCGCATGGCTTAACGGTGCAACGCGTCGTTGGCGGTTTCTCAGATGAGTCTAAGGAGATGTTGATGGTCGTGGTCGAACAAGCCAACTTCCGCCATCTGATTGACTTAGTCCACGCAATTGATCCCAATGCTTTCATCTTGACCATGGCAGCAACTGAGGTTCATGGCGGCAGTATTTAAGCTTCATCATGGTATTAAACTGCGACAGCGTTCCCGAAAAAATTCGGACGTTGTCGCAGTTTTTTGATAAGCGTGAGTCGCTTGGTTAGAAATCAGACGGTTAAATCTCAAAAGTCGGTTTGAATGCTAACGGTTTTAACCAACTTTTGAAAAGAATGTTTAGCAAATATGGCGTTAAACACTGATAAATGCATGAAATAAGGATTATTTAACTTAAAAATAACGTTAAGTACTTACAATCGGTAAGCATATATGTTTACCTACAAAACTAATGCGCCATAATGAAAAGCATGAGATGGCCATCTCGAAAAGAATATGTGGTAAGTCATTTTGCCGATATGGACTGGGGGAGTCTATATGTTACGCAGAAGTCTCATCACTTTCGCTCTTGTCGTGAGTGGGCTGCTTATCACCACTGCAGCAGGCACCACCATTCAGCGTCAAGACTTGGCCGGATCGCGCACAAGCACGAGGGAGAAAGTTAATACTGTAAGTAGTTCTAACGATTTGCTCGATGCCACTGCTGCCAAGGCACCTGCATCACAGGCTGCAGCACATCCGCAATGGAGCGTTCGCACTGTTTCAGTGACTAAACCAACGTCTGCTGCATCATCATCACAGACGGCGGCAAGTACATCCGTTGCTTCAAGCGCACCGGCTAGTCAACAAGCTGTTGCTACTTCTGATTCATCTGATTCAAATACAGGGGCTTCGACTTCTACTGCCGAAGTGACTGTATCGGCAGCACCGTCTGCAGCTCAAACCGCGACTGCTGCCCAACCGGCGCAACAACAACCGGCGCAACAACCGGCAACTCAACCTGCTCAACAACCAGCACAACCGCAAGCACAGCAAGCACCTGCTTACGCGAGCCGCGTCCTAATGTTTGCAGGTGTGACAGTGCCTTATATCATTGGAAATGAAAGTATGACTGCAGCACCGGGCACTGGAGCTGCAACGTGGGGCGGTCAAGCAAATTATAGTAACAATAGTGGTCAAAACACGCATTTTATTGGCCACAATCCTGGTTCTTTTGCCGCGATGCTATCACTTGGCATTGGTTCGCCGATCACAGTGACCGACGCTGCTGGTAACCCGCGCACGTACCATGTTTATCAATTGGCGACAGTGAATCCAAATGCCGTCACTGCCAGTGGACAAGATTTATGGAACGCAATCACGGGTACTGGCGGCGGTCAGCGCATTACCTTACAAACTTGCGTAGGTAACTACTGGCGCTTGATTGCCTTTGCACGTTAAGGCTGTTGAGTGATCATCATTGGTTTTTGGCTTTCAATTTCAGGTTGTCAGGTTCCAGGCTTTTTCGTAAAGTTGCTTAGTAAGTTTTGAATTGATTGATTGTTATATTGTTGAATTAGGCAAAATGACTTTCCTCACAAAAAAGCAGCCGCCGGTAAAACGGGCAGCTGCTTTTTTTGTGGAAGCGTGAGCGGGCGTACGCGATTGCAGATGCGTTATAGCGCGTGCAAGTTCTCACAGTTTCCGAGTGATAAATGATTTTTAAATTAATTAAACGGAACGTCAACGACCCAGCCTTCAGGTGCCGGTACATCGCCAAACTGGATACCCGTCAGTTCATCATACAGTTTCTGTGTATATGGACCGACTTTGGTTTCCGAATAAAAGACATGTTCGTGGTCTTCGTAGGTGATGCTGGCAATCGGGGTGATGACCGCCGCAGTGCCACAGGCCCCGGCTTCACCAAATTGGTCCAAATCGGTAATCGCAATCTTAGTTTCTTCAGTGGTCATGCCAAACCGATCATGCGCCAGTGCCAAAATCGAATACTTGGTGATACTTGGCAGGATGGATGGTGACTTCGGTGTTTTCAAAGTTTTACCATCTTTGCTAATGCCGAAGAAGTTAGCTGACCCAACTTCTTCAATATATTTATGTTCAATTGGGTCCAGATAGATTGCATCGCCATAACCGTGCTCGTGGGCGAATTTGCCGGCTTGCAAGGATGCGGCGTAGTTCCCTCCGACTTTCGATTGGCCAGTGCCGTAATGCGCCGCTCGGTCGAATTGATCGGCAACGATGAACTTGGTTGGCACCATGCCGCCTTTGAAGTAGGGGCCGACTGGCATGGCGAAGACATCGAAAATGTATTCCTTAGCCGGAGCAACCCCGATATTGGGACCGACACCAATCAAAATCGGGCGTAAGTATAAGGTAGCACCGGTGCCATATGGCGGTACGTATTCATGGTTAGCGGCAACCACTTGCTTGACCGCATCAATAAAGCGATCTTCAGGAAATGGCGGCATCAGTAGTTTGTCAGCAGAATTGTGCAGTCGATGGGCATTTTGGTCAGGCCGGAAAAGTTGGATTTTTCCTGATTTGGTCCGGTAAGCCTTCATACCTTCAAAAGCGCCTTGACCATAATGCAAAATCGGGGAGCCTTCATTCATCGTCAGGTTGGGATCGGTGGACAGCTTACCTTCATCCCATGCCCCGTCTTTCCAGTGGGCAACATAACGGTATGGCAGTTGCATATAATCGAAGCCTAGATTGTTCCAATCAATATTGACACTCATGGCAGTACCTCCAGTATTTGTGTGCGTCTGACTGAAAACAGCCGGCTGAGGTTGATTTCAGAGTAACGTTGCGTGAACATTGCGGTTTCATTAAATAATATACCTATCATGTTAGAGTATTCTCACAAAGAACTCAACAGAAAAGATTGTAATCGCTGTTAATATTAACAGTAAGCGGTTACAATTGAGACGAGGACTGGGAGTATATGCCTTATCAAAAAATTTATGTTGGCGTGCGTGAAGGTTTTTGGTGAGCGTTTCTTGAGCCTTTTGATAGTCTTACTGTTACACTTGATTTGGTAGGTAAAAGTCCGGCCGTACAGTGAATGAGAAGCCTTCACATGTACGACGGTATCGTTTGATTGGGGGAGTGATCATGATTCAGGGATTAAAAGATTGGTTATACCTCTTCAACTCCGGGCAAGATTTTCAAAGTTACAATCGGTTTGGCGCCCATGAAGTCGAACCAGGCAAGTGGTCCTTCCTCGTTTGGGCACCGCATGCCCAACAAGTCAACGTCGAAGGCGACTTCAACGACTGGCAAGGCAGTCCGTTGAAACTGCAAGGCACCACCGGTTGTTGGTACGGTGAGCTTGCAGCCGAAAAAAACCAGTTATACAAGTATCGGATTATCGGTCCTGATGGGATAGCCCATGAGAAGATTGATCCATACGGGTTTGGGTTTGAACGCAAGCCAGGCAGTGCGGCTAAGTTGGTCGATGTGCCGCGCATTACTTGGCATGATGAAGATTGGCTAGCCAAGCGGGCAAAATGGCGTCCGTATGATGAACCGCTTAATATTTACGAAGTCCACTTAGGCTCCTTCATTCGCGACACGAATGCCGGTCCAGATGGCGGTTATATGACGTATCAAGACGCCATCGACAAGCTGATCCCTTATGTGCAGGAGTTGGGCTACACCCACATTGAGTTTTTACCGTTGATGGAGCATCCGCTTGACGCTTCATGGGGCTATCAGTTAATGGGTTACTTCGCGCCGACGAGCCGGTTCGGCGATCCGCAAGACTTCTTGCGGTTGGTCGATGCGGCTCACACAGCAGGATTAGGCGTCATCATGGACTGGGTACCGGGGCATTTCATCAAAAATACCGATATGTTGGCCCAATTTGATGGCACGCCAACCTTCGAATACACCGATCCGCACCGCGCAGAAAATGTCCGCTGGGGGACTTGGAACTTCGATCTTGGCAAGGCACAAGTGCAGAGTTTCTTAATTTCCAGTGCGATGTATTGGTTGGATCACTGCCACCTTGATGGCCTGCGGGTTGATGCTGTCTCGAACATGTTGTACATGGATTATGACGCTGGCAAGGAAAACGATCGCAACAAGGATGGTGGGCGTGACAACCTTGAAGGCATTGCCTTTATCAAGCAATTGAATACAAAGATTTTTGCCAAACATCCAGATGTGCTCATGATGGCTGAAGAAAGCTCCGCCTATCCGCAAGTTTCAGCACCGATTGATACTGGCGGCTTAGGGTTTAACTACAAGTGGAACATGGGCTGGATGAATGACACGCTGAAGTTCTTCGAGCAGGATCCGGTTTATCGCCACAGTGATATGAATTTATTGACGTTTTCATTCATGTATATGTATAACGAGCAATTCGTCTTACCGTTTTCACACGATGAAGTTGTCCATGGCAAAAAGAGCCTGATGCACAAAATGCCGGGAGATCGGTATAACCAGTTTGCTAATCTCCGGACGATGTATGTGTGGCAGGCAACATTCCCTGGTAAACAGCTATTATTCATGGGCAGCGAGTGGGGGCAGTTTCTTGAATGGCGCGACTGGAGCGAGCTGGAATGGACCGATCTTAAAGACCCAATGAATAAGAAGATGCAGCATTTCACCACCACACTGAATCATCTTTATAAAGCTCGGCCAAGTTTGTGGCAACAAGATCATGAACCCGACGGCATCAAAATCACGATTGCCGATGAGCCGGATGTGCTGAGTTACATCCGTTATGGCAAACAAAAAGATGACTTTACGGTAGTGGCCATGAATCTGGTGCCAGTTCAAAAAGATCATTTCCGCGTGCCAGTTCCTAGTCCGGGAACGTACGAGATTATTTTAAATACTGAGGATGCGGCTTTTGGCGGTACATGGACAAAGTGGCAGCAGACCTTGACTGCTGAGATTGGCGAAAACCATGACGTTCCTGCATGGCTTGACGTCATTTTACCAGCCATGGGCGCTTTGTTGATTAAACCAAAACAGCTGAAGCCGTTGCCGAAAAAACCGTTGGCACTTAAAGGCAAGCAGCCAACCAAGGCATTACCGAAACACGAAACACCGTTGTCACTCGCCGGTCATCAACGGCAACCGATTAGTCATCAAGACGACTGGGGCACATCGCCAGCGCGGTCGCAACCACGTGACATTAGCAAAGTTAACCATCAGCAATCGAAGAAGTTAGGGGGGAAGGCGCACAATGCGCCGCAATCATGAGTACTGAAATGTTGGGAATGATTTTAGCCGGAGGGCAGGGAACCCGTTTAGGGAAACTGACCAAAACGAAGGCTAAGCCTTCGGTGCCATTCGGAGGTAGATATCGGATTATTGATTTTACTCTGAGTAATTTAGCTAATTCAGGGGTCAACACCGCGGGGGTCATTACCCAGTATCAACCGCTTGAGCTGAATCGCCATATTCAAAATGGTGCCAGCTGGGGGCTTAATGAACGCGGTGCCGGTGTGACCATCCTGCAGCCTTACGCTTCAAGTGAAGGCGAAAAGTTCTTTGAAGGCACGGCGCATGCGATTTATCAAAATATCGCTTATATTGACTCGTACAATCCGCAATATTTGTTAATCCTTTCAGGGGATCATATTTATAAAATGGATTATCAAGCGATGCTGGATTATCACAAGGCCAAGAAGGCTTCATTGACTGTTGCTGTCATGCCGGTTGAAAAAGAAGAAGCCAAACGCTTCGGCATCATGAACACAGATGACACGGACCGGATTATTGAATTTGAGGAGAAACCAGCCAAGCCAAAGAGTAACTTAGCCTCGATGGGGATTTACATTTTCAACTGGCCGACGTTGAAACAATATTTGACCGAAAGTTATGCAACAGATGGTGCCATGGAAGACTTTGGTCATGACGTGATTCCAGCTTACCTGACGCATAATGAAGCCAGTTATGCTTATGCCTTCCGCGGTTACTGGAAGGATGTCGGGACGATTCAGAGTCTGTGGGAAGCTAACATGGAATTCTTGAATCCTAACAATCCATTGAACATTGGCAATCGCAACTGGCGGATCTTCAGTCAAAACGAGGCGCTGCCGCCAATGTTCCTGACTAAGACCGCCAAAGTTGCAGGCTCCATGATTGTTGACGGCTGCTATGTCGCGGGTTCAATTCAGCACAGCATTTTGAGTCAAAACGTCAAAATCGGTGAAGGCTCCGTGATCAAGGACAGCATGATCATGCCAAACGCCGTTATTGGTAAGAACGTGACTGTCGATCATGCCATTGTCGGTGAAAATGCGATTATTGGGGACAATGGTAAAGTTGTCGGCAAACCGAATGAAATTAGCGTTGTTGGTTATGGGGAAGTATTAGGAAGGACTGAAAAAGAATGAGAAAAGGCGATTTAGCAGCAATTATTGATCTGAATGAACCAGACGACCAAATTCAGCCGCTGACAGCAGCCCGCCCGATCGGTACCTTGCCGTTTGCTGGCCGCTACCGTCTCATCGATTTTCCACTGTCATCATTGGATCATGCCAATGTTCGCAGCGTGGCGATTTTCCTGCCAAAGTCCGGTCGTAGTGTCACGGACCACATTCGTAGCGGGTCGACTTGGAACATGGATCAGATTACTGGTGGTATTTTCACGTATCCGTATATGGCAGGCCGCGACTATGAAGATCCAAAATTACGCGCGCGGTATTTTGACGACTATCTGCAATTTCTGCGCAAAAGCAGCGCGCAGTACACGATTATCATGGGTACACAAAATGTGGCCAATGTCGATGTCGATGCCATCGTTGCCTATCACCAAGCTGGCGAGAGTCCGGTGACGGCGGTTTACAAGAATCTTCCGGAAGAAGCGATGAAGCCGGAAGACTTAACATTGGATATGACCGAGCTTGGCACGGCTAGCTCAGTTGTCCCAGCATCGGAAAATCGTGGGCATCTCAAGGAAGGTAAGATCCCGGCGTTCATGGATATTTATCTGATTGGGACGATTGACTTGATTGATCTTCTGACGGATGCCTCCGAAGCGCCAACATTCAAACGGTTGCCGCAAATTCTACGTGAAGCCGTACTGGAAAATAATGCTAACGCGTTTGAATATACTGGTTTTCTGGCAAAGCTGAATACGACTCAGCGGTATTTTGACGCGAACATGAGCATGTTGGAAGACCAAAACTATCAAGCGTTGCTTTATAGTGCTAATTCGATTGAAACGAAGAATAAGAATGAAATTCCGACCTTCTATTCAACCGAATCCAAGGTGACCAACAGCTTGTTAGGTACTGGTGACTTCATTGAAGGTACGGTCGATAATTCGATTCTCTTCAGAAATGTGCATATTCATCGTGATGCAGTGGTTGATCACAGTATTGTGATGCAAGGCAGTAAGATTGGCACAGGCTCCAGTGTGAAGTATGCGATCCTAGACAAAGGCGTGGTCATTGGGCCAAACCTTGCGTTGGAAGGGACCCCTGAGGAGCCATTGGTCTTTTCGAAGAATCAGAAAGTCTTTCAGCCAGATGGCCAGGGGGTGACGGCCCGTGCTTAAAGTACTCTTTACAGCTGCGGAAAGTGCGCCGTTTTATAAAACAGGCGGTTTAGGGGATGTAACCTATGCCTTGCCTAAAGCAATTAAGAAGCAAGGTGTGGACATTCGGGTTGCCATTCCATTTTATGAAAAGAAGTTCCCGGCGAAGTATCTGCCTAAGGTGAAGGATTTGACCCATTTCACCTTGGAGATGGATGGCCGTCCAGTTTACGTTGGCCTTAAAACAATTAAACTCGGGGATGTCACGTACTATCTCATTGATAATCGGCAGTATTTTGATCGGGATGGCTTGTACGGTTACTGGGATGACGGCGGCCGGTTTGGTTATTTCCAAATGGCCGTGATTGAAATGCTTCAGGTGATTGAATGGATTCCAGATGTCATTCATGCCAACGATTGGCACACAGCTTTCATTCCGGTGCTATTAAAAGAAAAGTATGGTTGGATCAAGCCGTATCAACAGATTAAGACACAACTGACGATTCACAATCTGCAATTCCAAGGCTGGTTCCCGCCGTCAACGTTAGCGACCGTTTTTGGTATTGGCCGTGAAGGTTTCAACGACGATGGCTTTGGTCAAGACGGGTCAATCAATTGGCTCAAGGGCGGGATTAATTACGCCGATCTTGTGTCGACGGTTAGCCCGAGTTACGCCAAAGAAATTCAAACACCAGCATTTGGCGAGCATTTGGATGGCACCTTACGAAAACAAAGTGGTAAACTGGTCGGGATTCTGAATGGGATTGATTCTGAAGTCTATAATCCAGCCACTGATCAGAATCTGGCTTATAATTATGACGCCAAGAATTTGGCTGGCAAGGCCAAAGATAAAAAGGCTTTGCAAGACGAGATGCATTTACCAAAGAGGACTGATCCGCTATTTGCGATGGTCAGTCGTTTGACCCGGCAAAAAGGGGCCGATCTCTTAGTTGATGCTTTGGAGAATTTCTTAGTTCAAAATAATGTACAGGTCGTGGTTCTTGGTACTGGCGATCAAGATCTGGAAGAAGATTTGTCATCATTGCAGGATCGGTTCCCTGGCCAATTGGCGGTGCGGATTGATTTTGATGAAGGCTTAGCGCAGCGGATTTATGCCGGCGCCGATTACTTCATGATGCCAAGCGCCTTTGAACCAAGCGGCTTGGCACAAATGATGGCGATGCGCTATGGCACGCTGCCAATTGTGCATGAAACTGGTGGTTTACGTGACTCAGTTCTAGCCTATAACGCTGAAACTGGCGCCGGTGATGGGTTTAGTTTCTGGGATTACAACGCAGGCGTGCTCACAAACATTCTGCGCATGGCGAAGAGTGTTTATGCGGATCAGCCAAAAGTCTATGCTAAGTTGCAACAACATGCGATGGTGAAGGACTTTGACTGGCACCATTCCGCAGCTGAGTATTTGAAAGGTTATCAACGCATTCTGGGCAAAGCATGAGGTGACAACAGCGAGGTCGTGTCGGGATCAGTCGGAAGGCAGGCGAGGCGTAGATGCGTCAAACCGGCTGGCAAGGTGACCCGATCCGACCTCGTTTTGTTTATCAAAATGAGTTTCGGCTCGTTTTGGAGTCGCCGTGGGTACGACGACATGGTGTCACTCCCGGGGTGCGTTGCGTTTAAAAGTTGTTGTATTTAATTTGGTGAGGTGTGTTTATGTCATTAACAAAGGAACAATTCATTACAGAATTCAAAGATATTGCTTTGAAGCTGTATGCAGCACCGCTCGATGACCTGTCCACCCAACAGCTTTATCAGGCGTTGGCACTATTAACGCGGTCATATATTGGCCAACCTTGGGCCGAAACCAAGAAACGTTACGATCAGGAGGAGACGAAACAGGTCTTCTACTTTTCAATTGAGTTTCTGCCAGGCCGACTGCTGCAGTCGAATTTGCTAAATCTTGGCATTCTGAGTGAAGTTGAAGCAGGGTTGAATGAGTTGGGACTGCGACCGCAGAAAATTTTTGATGCTGAAGCAGATCCAGGTTTAGGCAATGGTGGTTTAGGTCGGTTGGCATCAGCGTTTATGGATGCCATGGCTAGTGTCGGCATGGCTGGCAACGGCAATGGTATTCGATACCAGTATGGCTTGTTTAAGCAGGCATTTGTTAACGGCTATCAAGTGGAGCTGCCAGATGATTGGATGCGGAATGGCTTTGCGTGGGAGACTCGTAAAGAAAATCGCGCAGTCACGGTTAAATTCGGCGGCTGGGTTGAGTTACGCCCAAGTCGTAGCGGCAATCTGCGGGTGACCTATCACAATACTGACGATGTATTGGCTGTACCATACGATGTGGCTATGGTGGGGTACCACAATCAGGTGGTGAATAACCTGCGTCTGTGGTCTGCTGAAGCACCGATCAATGCCGGCACCGATTTTACGTTGGAACAAAAAGAACGGATCAATCAGATTACACAGATTCTTTATCCTGACGATTCCGATGCATCCGGCAAGCAGCTGCGATTACGGCAGGAATACTTCTTTACCAGTGCTGGGATTCAAAGTATTGTTCGGCACTATCGCCGTACCCATAACAGCATGGCCGGATTTGCAGATCGCGTTGCCATTCATATCAATGATACCCATCCGGCAATGGCAATTCCGGAGCTGATGCGGGTGTTAATGGATGATGAGCATGTTAGCTGGGACGAAGCTTGGCGCATTACGCTCAAGGTGATGAGCTACACGAATCATACGTTGTTGTCAGAGGCGCTGGAAGTTTGGCCAATCGACATGTTCAGCGGCATGGTACCGCGAATCTATCAAATCATTCAGGAAATCGATCGCCGCTTCCGGCTGGTTTTCGTGCCGCAATTTGGTCAAGCAATGATTGATCGGATTGCGCCGCTTGGTAACGGACAGGTGCGGATGGCCTATCTCGCATCAATTGGTTCCCATGCGATCAATGGCGTGGCCCCAATTCATAGTGAGTTGCTTAAAAAAGACGTCCTGCATGACTTGTATCAAATCTTTCCAGAACGGTTCAATAACAAGACAAACGGCATCACGCCGCGGCGTTGGATTCAAATTGGCGATCGACCACTTTCCCACCTTTTGGATAAAAAAATTGGGACAACTTGGCGAAAAAACCCGTTGGCATTGCGGCAGTTGCATGACTTCGCCGATGATACCCGTTTTCTCGACGACCTGAATGCTGCTAAGGCCGAAAATAAACGAGCATTGGCGAAGTATATTGATCAAGTTGTGCACGTCAAAGTTGATCCTGATGCCATTTTTGATGTGCAGATCAAACGCCTGCACGCGTATAAACGGCAATTATTGCATGTCTTAGGGATTCTTGATGCTTACTTGGCGATCAAACGCGGCGAAAAACGACCAAAGCGTTTGCACATTTTTGGCGCTAAAGCTGCGCCAAGTTACGTTTATGCCAAGGAAATCATTAAGGTTATGAATGTAGTTGCCGATTTGGTCAACGGTGATCCAGATGTCAGCAAGTACTTGCAAGTTGTTTTCTTGCCGAATTATGGTGTCACCATGGCTGAAAAGATTATTCCTGCGGCCGATATTTCTGAACAAATTTCCACAGCCGGTAAGGAAGCCAGCGGCACCAGTAACATGAAGCTGATGAGTGCTGGTGCCTTGACCTTGGCGACGCTTGATGGCGCAAATATCGAGATCAAGGATGCCGTGGGTGATGACAACGTTGAGATTTTTGGGTTGACAGAGGAAGAAATTGCCGGTTATTACCAGCGTGGCGATTATCATGCTCGCGACTTTTACGATCAAGATCCACGCTTGCACGCCGCACTGGATATGCTGGTCAATGGGCAGATCCCGGGGATTGAAACAGAAGGTCGTGACATTTTCAATTCGTTGTTGACTTACAACGATGAATACTTCGTGTTGGCCGATTTTGAAAGTTATCTGGCTGCGAACGAAAGACTGGATAAGCTTTATCAACAACCGCGCATTTGGGCCAAAAAGGCGTTGGCAAATATTGCCGAAAGTGGCCGATTCTCGGCTGACTTTACGGTTCAACGTTATGGTCGCGAGATTTGGCATGTGGTGGCAAAGACACCAGAAGATGATCACGAGGCTTAAAGCGGTCATACAGAGGCTACTTTTGATGATTGTTTTTTAGATAACATGCAGAAAGTTGGCCGCGCAGCCACCAGCCTGAATCGCCGCGACGCCAGCTCGGACTTATCGGAAACACTCGATGTAGAATAGCATCTGATCAGCATGCCTTGGCGCTCATTGTTATCAATCCAGCTATCGGTTGCGTGATTAATGAAGGTTCATTTATCGGTTTTGAGAACGTTTCGTGTACATGACACATGGAGGAACACAATGTTTCAATTTGATTCATTTACCGATCGCCGACCTTTTGGCGCGGTGCAAAAAGGCACGGCTGTGACATTGACGGCACAGGCTGATGGTGCGGTGACACAAGCCACACTTGTCATCATGCCAGACGAACATTGCGATCAAACGCAATCCTTGCCGATGACGAAAAGCCCTAACGGCTACACAGTGACGTTTACGCCTCCTAATGCCGGTCTTTGGTTTTATCATTTTGAGTTGCAAAGCGACAATGGCCGGGAACGCTTTGGTGCAGTCGGCGGTGGTTTTGGCGGGCTTGGTCAGCTTTACCCGGAAAATGTGGATGTGGTTAATTATCAGATGACCGTTGTGACCGCATTTGATCCCGTTCCGGCGTGGTATCAAAATGCCCGTTTTTATCATATCTTCGTAGATCGCTTCAATAATGGGAATGCTGACGGTCACGTGAATGCTCCGAAGGAAAACTCTTTTCTGTATGGGCGAAAAACCGATCGGCCCATGTATATTCGCGGGAACGATGGCGAGATCATTCGCTGGGATTTTTACGGCGGTAATCTGACTGGCATTCAACAAAAGCTGCCATTATTGGCAGCCCGTGGCATCAACGCCTTATATTTAAGCCCAATTTTTCAGGCGCGGAGCAATCATCGGTATGACACCGGCGATTATTTTGCAATTGATGAAGTCTTAGGTTCGCTGCATGACTTTAAGCAGTTTTTGGCGGCAGCGCATCAGTTGGGGATGCATGTCATTCTTGATGGCGTGTTTAACCACGTCGGCGCTGATAGCCGCTACTTCAATGCCGTCAATGAATATTCAGACGTGGGTGCGGCCAATAGCTTGGATTCCCCATATGCCTCGTGGTTTTCATTCAAGCGATTTCCTGATGACTACAATAGCTGGTGGGGCGTGAAGGATCTGCCAGCCATTAATAAGGATAATCAAGATTTTCATGACTTCATTGCGGCTAAAAAAGGTTCGGTGATCAGTTATTGGACTGACTTAGGCGTTGATGGGTGGCGCTTGGATGTTGCCGATGAATTGATGGACGATTTTATCCGGCAGATTCGCAGCACGCTTGATCAATTTCCGGAGCGGGTGCTGATCGGCGAAGTCTGGGAGGATGCCTCCAATAAACAGGCTTATGGCAAGCGGCGGCAATATTTTGAAGGCGGCGAATTGAATGCAGTCATGAATTATCCGCTGCGATCCATGTTGATTGACCTGACAAATGGGCAGTTAAACGCGGCAGGATTTGTGCGTCAATTGATGACGTTGAAGGAGAATTATCCAACAAATGCGTTTGCGTTCAATTTCAACAATATTGGCAGTCATGATACACCGCGGATTTTAACCATGTTGGATGGTGATCGGCGTAAGTTGCAGTTTATCGTCTCGCTATTTTACTGGCTGCCTGGGGTGCCATGTCTTTACTACGGGGATGAGGCCGGGTTAACTGGCGGTAAAGACCCGGATAACCGCGCCTTTTATCCATGGGGCCATGAAGATCAGGCTGTTTTGGATATTTATCAAATCGCGCTTCAGACCCGCATCGACCAGCCCGCCTTAGCAGCCGGCGCCGCTTTTTTCCCATTTACGTTTGAAGACAGTTTTGGCTTCGTCCGCCAAAATGATACCCAAACGCTGGTAGTTCTGGCCAATCCAACTGGATCACCACAAGTGTTACAGGATCCGCATGCTGAAATAGTGCCGAAAAGCTTACGCGCTTTATTGCCAGTGGGTACGATGGTACCGGCAGGCGGCGTGATTTGGCAGCAGATTTAATGTTTATGTTACTGTTATGAATGCCGTGATTTGTTATAGTATTTTGGCATAAAAGAATGGGGCATAATTGTCGTATTGGGTTTGGGATTTATTAGATTCTGAATAATCGGGGGGGATAAGGTCTAGGCCAAAGAGTCTCATGCCGTGCCAAACTCCGCAATCTCCGGCCAGACGGGGCTGGAACGCTGTGACGGCGCTTCGAGCCCAAAAACCGGTCTCGAAGTCGCCTAACAACATCAGCGACAAAGCCCGGTCGCTGTGTTGTTTGCACGGCTGAGCCCCATCTGGCCTACGATTGCTCCGCCTTGGCACTAATATCTTTAAAATTCCAATAGATTACAATAAGAAAAGGCAAACAGTTTCCGCTTTACAGTGGAATTTGTTTGCCTTTTTGATGATTATGAGTGATGTCCCAAACTATTATGTCTGAAGACAACGGTGGCTAAGGGTTACATGGTGACGGCCAAGGTTTCGCGCAGGCCGCTGGTTTGGTAAACGCGGGTATCTTTAGTAACGAAGATGGCTTCCTCCCCCTCGGCTTCAATGGCATCGTAACCGGCAGGGATACCAGCATAGAATCCAATGGAGGATAACACATCACCGATCAGGCCACTATCGGCCACGACGGTAATGCTGGCCATGTCTGATTCGACTGGATAGCCTGTGTTGGGGTCAATCAAATGGTGATATTCTTTGCCGTTGATCTCTGAGTGCCGCTCATAAATACCAGTCGTCACGACGGCTTTAGGGGTGGTTGTCAAGGTGGCGATACTGCGTTTTCCCGGTGTCCGCGGGTCAGTGATTGGCCACTGCCATAACGGTACGCCGCTGGCTGCATTACCGACGAGCCGCTGATTACCACCTAAGTCAATCAGCCCACCTTCAACGCCGGTTTTGTCCCAAAGATCATAGACTTGATCGACAATGAAACCTTTGGCGATACCGCCAAGATCAAGGGCCATGCCGGGTTTGGTCAGAAAAACAGTTTGATTTTCTGAATCAAGCTCGACAAGATCGGGATCAGTCAAAGCAAGCGCGGCAGTGACTTCTTCGGCAGTCGGAACATGGGCATCATCGAAACCGATGCGCCAAAGTTTGACGATCGGGCCGATTAAGGCGTTGTAACCTAATCCGCGTTTGCTCCAGGCGATCGCTTGAGCAATCAGATTGAACACAGGGCGAACCGGAATGTGAACCGGTTCTTTGCCGGCCTGCTTGTTGATCAAAGTCAGCAGGGATGCTTCATCATACAGCGATAACAAATGGGCATAAGCATTGATCATGCTGATGCTTTGATTCAATAGTTCATTAGCACCATCTGCATAAACGGTAAGCGTGTTATCCGCACCCAAACCATGAAAAGTGGTCGTCGTGGTCATATTGGCACCTCCAAAAATAATCGATTGACATGCATTCAGTATGAACGGTTTGCATATTGGTTGCAATCGTTACGAGTTCAGGTAATATTCGTTATGAGTGAAATTTGATGCATACCGTGTTCTAAAGACGCAAGTTTCCGCAATCGTAAACGCGTTTATAAGGAGGCCATCATAATGGCGGCATATAGCTCTGCGCAACAAGAGGCTTTAAAAGAGTTTAAGCAAGATATTGGACATCTCAATGCGTTATCGAATTCAAGTCGACAAAAATTGATTATGATTTTGGGAACGGCAGACAATGATACAGGCTTAAAAGTCAACGACTTGGCTGATGCTATCGGTTTGTCACAGCCAGCGACCTCGCACCATCTGAAGCATCTCAAAGACATTGGCATGGTTGGCTCACGCCGCGAAGGCAATATGGTTTATTATTATCTGACCTTAGATGACACCATTGCTCGATTGGAACGATTGACAAGCGCTTTGAAGCGGCAAAACGAAAACGGCTGATATGAACGATGCTTGATAAAACCCGGCTATTGCTGGGCTTTTTTTATTGTCGTGAAAAATTTTGTAAGAAAGCGCTCTCACTATCCTTTTGTAAAGTTATAACCAGTCACCGGTGCGTTATTTGAATTATAATAGTCTTTAATAAACAAATTAACTTAGTCAGGAGGATGTCGCATGGATGCTGGTCGAAATATTTTAAAAGATGAACAACGCCGGTTTGCCCGCCTGAAAAGTGCCCAGCATGCTGCTGCACTGAATCTGATTGTATATGGCGGGTTGACCGTGGCAGAATTGTGGATCGCGCAGTTAGCTCATTCTCGGGCATTGGCTGCGGATGGGTTGAATAACCTGACTGGTGTGGCCTCTGCGCTGATTTTACTTTGGGGTTTGCAGATTTCCCAACAACGGCCTGACAGCGAACACCGATTTGGCCACTGGCGCTTTCAAACCATCGCAACACTCTTTTCTGGCTTAATCATGCTCGTCGTCGGTCTAGATGTTGTCATTGACGGTTATCACGGTCTGCAAGCTTGGTATCAAGGTAAGCTGCAGGTTCCCGGAGAACTTGCGGTTTATGTTAGCTTAGCGGCAGGATTGGCAATGGGCACCGTTTCACTGATTAACCATATTAGGGCGAAGCAATTGGACAGCAGTGTTTTGCGAGCGGCGGCCAAGGACAGCTTTGCCGACGCTGTGACCAGCGGTGGCACGTTACTCGCCATCTTAGGTGCCAAAGCTGGTTGGCTTTGGCTGGATGGTGGCGCAGCTGTGGCCGTTGGTTGTTTGATTTTATATGCGGCTTGGACTATCCTGCGAGAATCCATTTTTGAATTAACAGATGGATTCGACACCAAAAAAATTGCTTCCTACCGCCAAACCATCAGTGCAGTCCCAGGTGTCAAAGGCGTTCAAAGTATTGAAGCACGATATGCAGGCGATGCTGTCTTGCTAACCATCGGTATTCGTGTCAATCCCAATATGACCGTAGCCGATTCCTATGATCTAGGAGAGCGCGTCGAACGCAGGCTCATGGATGAATACGATATTCTAGACGCTGACGTCAAAGCCTATCCAGCCGATCGAGATCCAAAAGAAGCACCACAAGACCCGCAAAAGTGAAAAGTTAGACGCACTTCAGAAGTGCTGCGTCATTAGCGCGAACTCCGGAAGAATGTCCAAAAAGAATAGAACCGTTCGCCTACATGTGTTAAGATTTAAACCATAAAGTCACCAGATGAGCCGCAGTAGTGGTCCTAGGCAGGTCTAAGAAAAACGGTGGTTGCTGCAAACCGTTCCGCCTTTGATCACGAATTACACCTCAATGAAAGCCTGGTTAACGGGTCATGCCGATATCCATTAGAGTGATGCAAAGCATAATGTGGGTGGTACCGCGGTGAAAATCGTCCCTGATCGTTGAAGATCAGGGGCTTTTTTTATGCCATTGTGAATGACCTTGACCAACGATCTAGACGTTGCCATCCTTCATCTCAGCTCACAGGTGGCGGTAAATTCTGGCAAAGACAAATTTTAGTCAAGAGCGTGAACTGGCGTGCTTAAAAGTTGAATGTAAGCGCCTTTTGGCCATAATAGCCCTAGGGCGCTTATACAGCGGTTGCTCTGCCAGCAAATGTGTTTAGGGAGGAACAAGTAACATGACAGACAGAGGCAAAATTTTAGACGAATTAAAGTGGCGTGGGGCGTTGAATCAATTAACCGATGAAGATGGTCTGCGGAAACTGACTGAGGAAAAAGCAGTCAGTGTATACTGTGGCACCGATCCGACTGGCGATTCACTACATGTTGGCCATTTGATTCCGTTCATGATTCTCAAACGGTTTCAACTTCTGGGCCATCGTCCCGTGATTGTCATTGGTGGGGGCACTGGCTCGATTGGCGATCCATCCGGGCGTAATTCCGAGCGGGTCTTGCAAACCATGGACACGATTGCTGCAAATAAAAAGAAATTGACCGCCCAAATGGAGAACCTATTCGGAACCGATGATTTTCGGATTGTCGATAATTATGATTGGTTATCGAAATTATCCATGCTTGATTTTCTGCGGGATTATGGCAAGCTTTTTTCCGTTAACAGTATGCTAAATAAAGAAGTCGTCGCCAGTCGTTTGGAAAACGGCATCTCGTACACGGAATTCACGTATCAGATTCTGCAGTCGGTCGATTTCCTGCACTTGTTCAAACACGAAGATGTTCAATTGCAAATTGGCGGGGCCGATCAGTGGGGCAATATTACGGCTGGGATCGATTTGATTCATCGCATCGAGGGACCAGAAGCCCGTGCTTACGGTCTAACCAATCCATTGATGTTGAAGGCTGACGGTACCAAGTTCGGTAAGTCTGCTGGCGGTGCCGTTTGGCTTGATCCGGAGAAGACGTCACCTTACGAGTTCTATCAGTTCTGGTTCAATCAGGATGATGCCGACGTCGAGAAGTTCCTCAAGTTCTTCACGTTCTTGTCGCGCGATGCTATTGCCGAATTGGTTGAAGCAACGAAAACACACCCGGAAAAACGTGAAGCACAGCGTGAATTGGCGCGTGCGGTGACAAAGTTTGTCCACGGTCAAAAAGCGGTTGATCAGGCCGAAAACATCAGTGCAGCCCTTTTTTCCGGTGATGTCGCTGAGCTGAGTGCTGATGATATCAAGCAGGGATTCAAGCAGTTTCCAACAGTTGAGGCACCAGAAACTGCAGAAAACATTGTGACTTGGTTAGTCGACACTACCAAAATCGAACCAAGCCGCCGTCAAGCCCGAGAAGACATTCAAAATGGTGCGATCACGATCAACGGTACACGTCAGCGGGAGCTCGATTTCGAGGTTGATCCGAGCACTCATTTTGATGGCCAATATGTCATCGTTCGGCGTGGTAAAAAGCGGTACTTTTTAGTCGATATCAAGGCAGCAAAGTAACCCCTTAAGTCGCATGATTGGTATAACCAATTGACTATTAAACAATAACTGTTAATAAAAATGACGATGAGCGATTTAGACCTGTGATAAAACAAACGTTTATCACAGGTCTTTTTTGGTGCGTTCGACGCTCTTTTTCTTCTTGAAAATAACTGAAATAAAAAATCTTTATGAACTTCCTTATATCAAACCATGACAATATGTTGAAGAAAGTATTCTGATAGTAAACATGCTGTAACGAGACTGTAACAGTCCAGTGTTAATGTAGCAGTTGTGAACAAAACGAAAGCAGGAGTGACGATAAAGATGAAATTAAAGCAATTAGTTACAGGCTTTATCACAGTTGCAACATTGGCTGGGGTTGGGGTTTCAGGGGTGGCTGCCACAACAGTTAAAGCTGATGACGATAAGTCTAGTTTGACTGCCAAGAACGATGCCTTGCTCAAGCAAATCCAAACGGCAAATGAAAAAACCGCGAAGTTGAGCAATGATGTTTCTAACAAAGCATTAGACATTAAGAATGCTGAAGAAAAAATTAGTGCTAGTCAGGCTAAAATTGCCTCTTACAACCAACAAATTGTTAAGGCGCAAGTCGAAGTCGGCAAGCGTAAAGACAATCTGAAGGAACAATTGATTTCATTGCAAAAGCAGGTTGGTAATTCAGTTGCAGGCAATATCTATTTTGACTTTGTTTTGAATTCAAACAGCCTTACAGATCTTGTTGGTCGTTCACTGACGGTCAACAAACTTAGCCAAGCTAGTGCAGAAGCATTGCAGGCGGTTAAGGATTCACAGGCCAAAGTTAAGACCCTGCAAACTGAACAAGAAGCCAAGCAAGAAACACTTGTTGCGACAAAGAGCCAGTTGGAAAGCGACAAGGCTAAAATCGAAAGCTTAAAGAGTGATGCTGAAAAATCTGCATCCGATTTACAGCAGACACTTGAAGCTAACAAAGATAAGTTGGCTCAGTTGGCTGCCAGCGAAGATGCTGCTAAAGCTGCCGCAGCAACCGCTGCTGTTGCCGCAACACCATCTGCTTCTTCAACCAGCACCGCCTCAAGCAGTGCAGCATCAAGTAGCGTTAACACCAGCACCAATACCAGCACCACCAGTGCTTCTTCAAGCGCCAGCGCTTCACAGGCACCTGCTTCAAACAATAGCTCAGTTTCAGTTTCCGGTGGCAGTATCGCTAGCAACGCTGCTAAGTATATCGGTGTTCCGTACGTTTATGGCGGCACTTCACCATCAGGCTTTGACTGCTCAGGTTTGATCTACTATGCAGCTAAAGAAGCTGGGATCAGCTTGCCACGGACTTCGCAAGCTCAAAGTACGCTTGGCTCATACGTTTCCGTTTCTGACTTAAAGGCCGGTGACTTGGTCTTCTGGGGCGGCGTTGGTAGTGCTTACCACGTTGGTATTTACATTGGCGGTGGCCAATATCTTCACGCACCAGCTCCTGGTCAAAACGTTACGATTCAGAGCATGGCATACTTCGCACCAAGCTTCGGTCGTCGTCTGTAAAAATATCGTTCACATCCTGCAATAGCATTTGAAAGGTCGATCAAGCGTGATCGATCTTTTTTTCTACTCTAAGGAAAACATTCTTTTATAAAGGGGGACGCACGCCATGGTGACAATTACTGATCAAAAACCAACTATGCCCGAGGTTTTGGCACTTTATAAAAGTGTCGGTTGGAGCATGTATACTCGCGATCCTGCGCGACTTGAACGGGCACTGACCCATTCATTGACGGTGTTAAGTGCCTATGAGGGCAAACAGTTAGTTGGCTTAATCCGGGCAGTCGGTGACGGCGAAACCATTCTTTTTATTCAGGATCTGTTGGTTTTGCCAGAATATCAGCGTCGAGGTATCGGCAAACAATTAATAGAAGCTTTGCTGGCGCGGTTCCCTGAAGTGCGGCAGCGGGTTTTATTGACGGACGATGATCCGAAAACGCGAAGCTTTTATAAAGCCGCTGGGTTTGTGGAGAGTCAACAAATGGGCGTGATTGCTTTTTATCATGATCAGCATTAGCCATTCTTAGTTGGCAACAGCGTTATTGATAAACCGAATCAATCAACCTGTTTTCAAGCTGACTAATCCGCGCTGATTTGGTACAATCGAGGCAATCATTTAAGAGGAGGCTGATCATGAAAGCTGCGCATAAGTTGATTGTGATCACTGGGGCAACAGGGACTGGCAAAACGACGGTGAGTGGTTATCTTCGCGATAATTATCGCATCCACCGCGTGATGACGCACACCACCCGTCCGGCGCGCACAGGGGAAAAGAATGGGGTCGATTACTATTTCGAAACACCGGCGAGTTTTGCGACCAAACATTTTATCGAAAAAGTCACTTATGCTGGTTATGAGTACGGTTCCTCCCATGAATCGCTTGAAAAAAACTGGACCAAGCATCCCTTCCTTAGTATTGTTTTAGACACAAAAGGTGCCATTACCTATGTGCGTGAGTTGCCAAAGGAGGTCGTGGTCTTATTTTTAACAATTGATAACCCAACGGTATTAAAAGATCGGTTGTTGAGCCGTGGTGACGATCCTGCCATGGTCGCTGCGCGGTTGAAAAGTCCGGAATATAAGCGCGATTTAACCTTGCCAGACGAACTAAAGCCGTTTGCCACTGTGATCAAAAATGACAGTTGGGATGAGGCGCGCGAGCAAGTGGATCAATTTATGAAAACCTTGGCTTTGAAAAGTTGCGGCCTTGCCCGCATCGATTTAGAACAAAAATAAGGCGCGAGCCACGGTGATGATCACCGGTGCTCGCGCCTTGCTACATGTTGTTTGAATAATGCGATAAAATTACTTGACTGGTTTCTTAACGGCTTTAATCACGCGTTTTGCCCGTGAACGGGTTTTCGGGTTTTTACTCTTCAACCGCCGTGCTGCGGATGCGTAGTCAGTTTTTTCTGCCATATTGCTTCCTCCTGTTTTGCGTGGTACACTAATGATTGATTAATCGTAATCAATACGATTTAATAGTCTACACGCCATTAATCAAAGTGTCAAGCTAAAGGAGTTCGCATGGATAACACAACGATTGCATTAGAAGAATTGAAACAGCACGGTTATCGTGTGACCAAGCAGCGTGAATCGATGGTTGATTATCTCGGCAGGAATCAGCATCGCTACACGGCGGTGACGATACTGGATCGTTATATGCGTACCCAATTTCCGGGAGTCTCTCACGATACTATTTATCGAAATGTCAAATCATTTATTGAGATGGGCATTGTTGAAAGCCGGATGCAAGATGATCAGATTGTTGTGAAATTACAGTGTGATTTCCAGCATCCGCATCACCACCACTTTATTTGTACAAATTGTGGGAAAGTGATCGAGTTGAAAATGTGTCCCCTCAATTACTTCGAGAAACAAGTGCCGGGTGCAAAAATTCAAAGTCATAATTTTGAACTTTACGGGCTGTGTGCGGAATGCCAGCAACATGCAGACCGCCTTAAAAATGCCTAAGCGACAGGCGAGCATGTACATGTTGATGTATGTGCTTTTTTTATGAACGCAGGCGGCAGCGCTTTGAAGACACGGCGTCAGCGGAATGCGCCCCGAATGAGTTGAGGTGGAAGACGTTTAGGTGTACGTTGTCGGCTTCTTCCATCTTTGAATGGGAGCGTGTTATCAGGCCAGACATGACCACCATTTAAAGACCCCGGAAATGGCAACCTTGTCATCTTAGCAAGAACTTAAATGGTATCATCTAGTTATTGAGGTACAATTAAACGATGGATGAAAGGAGCTGGCTTCATGGCTTATCGTACCCCGCCATTATTACCACCGACTGCGATTGTGTCACTCATTGTTTTGATCAGTGCATATAACATTGTGAACACGATTAATCCGGTGAACCAACCAAAATCGGCGACTGAGCAAAGTGAATTGGTATCAAAAATAAAATCAGAATCTGCCTCGCGTGCTGGTCGGTCCGCGTCGTCACATGTTGCACCGAGTCAAGCTTCGGCGTCGCGGCAACCAGAGGCTAGCCAATCGCAGGCTGAAACTAGCAATCAAGATCAAAATGATGATAACAGCACCGTGAGTTCGGCTGCTTCAACGCAGGAACCAAGCAGCTCAGACACAACGTCAACCCCGTCTGCTTCTGCCTCAACAAGCGCAACAACGCCTAGTGAGCAGAATAATAATCAAAATAGTCAAGAAACGGACACAACCGGCTCTGGTGGTCAGTAACTCGCGGAAAGGATGAGATCATGTTAACTGTTATTGATATAATCAACCGCGTGTTGGGCTATTTTAACGTTGCCGACAAACCCAAGGGGAAAGCTTTCACGTGGGTGGCACTCATTGCCAACTTCTATTTACTATATGTGGCGATTCAAAACCTGCGCTATCCGGACTTTCGCATTCGCGGCGCACTGTTTATGCTTGCATTTGTTGTCTTTTTGTATTTTATTGGCTTGAACTTCTTATATTATTTTACAAATAAGACAACGAAGTTTGACATTTCACCCAAGGTTGAAAAATGGCTTGGCAGTAACGCTGCCAAAAAAACCGCTGTCGAAAATGAATTGCGCACACAATTGGGTGCAGCACCGGCCCAAGGCGTTTTTTCACAAGATCAATTGCTGACGGCCGATGTCACCATGACGGAGGAACAGCAAGCCAATTTGGATACGCTTGTCGATAGTCTCGTTAAACAAGGTGTGCTGAGTTTGAATTATCAAGGACTAGATGACAAAGCCGTTGGTCGTGTGGCGCAGGAGACGCAACAACCGGTTCTGGCGATTGGCGCACCGTTCCCGTTGCCATTCTTTGATCTACAGCACCTAGACAGCAAGCTTGTCATCACGGGCGGCTTGAATGCCTTAATGGCCAAGCCACTGGCCACCGTTGATCGGGTTGGTTTGTTGCCGGTCGAAGCGGCGCAGCGTGACTATCATCTTGTGGTTGCCAATGTCTTTTTGATCGGTGGTGAACAGAAGCTGCTGGGTCGAAGCGGCTTACGCAAGGAAGCGCAACCTTACAGTTTAACCGTGCAGTTGGCGTATCAGGACAAGGCAACTACTGGTGATCGGCAGCCTGAGCATGAGGCGGAGCCTTTGGATTCACAACACACAACGCGCGAAAGCCAACGCGAAACTGCTAAGATGACCAATGAGCCAGCCCCGTCAACCTCGCAGGCTGCATCCAAGCCCTTGCCGACTCGCGAAAGCAGACGGCATCGCCACGATGAATAAACTGTTATGAAATAGTTGTGCCATCAATTGAAAAAAGGCTACAGTCAGGACGACGTTACTTTTCTAGAAACGCAAAAGTGACGTTGGCCTGATTTTTTTGAGTGTGAGTTAGGTGATTAACCAGCGGCAGGCAATCAAGATAACTGTCCTTTTGAATGGTAGCAAGGCAATCATAACGTTTTAGGACTGATTCATTTGTCATAGAAGGGTAGCTACTGACGTCTGAGCGGTCAGTGATCACAAGACCTTTTAAAACTTCATAGAACGCTCAGAAGTCCCAAATAAAGGCGATGAGAAGCTCTTCAAAGCAAAAAGGTTGTCATAATGAATAAGAAATATTTGCGCATTATTAAGTTTCTCTGTAAAATCCATGATAAGCATCAGTGAACCCAAGGAGGTCCTCGAACATGTCAATGATCGAATTTCATGACGTTAATAAGTACTTTGGTAAATTTCATGCTTTAAAGAATATCAATCTCACAGTTGATCGTGGTGAAGTTGTCACCATCATTGGGCCGTCTGGATCCGGCAAAAGTACCTTACTTCGTTGCATCAATGGGCTGGAGCGGATCACATCTGGACAACTAATCGTGAATGATTTTGACCTAGCTGACAAGAAAACCGATATGAACCGCATTCGCAAAAATGTGGGTATGGTTTTCCAGCATTTTAACCTGTATGCCAATAAGAATGTGTTGCAAAACGTGACCTTAGGACCAGATTTGGTTCTGAAACGAAATAAGCAAGAAGTTGAGCAGGAAGCGCATGATCTGTTGAAAATGGTTGGCCTCGAAAATAAAGCCGACAGTTTCCCAGGTGAGCTTTCTGGTGGACAGCAACAGCGGGTAGCAATCGCCCGCAGTTTGGCGATGAAACCTAAAGCTATTTTGTTTGACGAACCGACCAGTGCACTGGATCCGGAAATGATCGGCGATGTGCTGGATGTGATGCAGAAAATTGCCGAACAGGGCATGACCATGGTGGTTGTCACTCACGAAATGGGCTTTGCTCGTCACGTCGGTAATCGGATTGTCTTTATGGATGACGGCCAGATTCTGGTTGACTCGGCCAATGTCGATCAATTCTTTGATGATCCTCAAGAACCACGGGCCAAGGAATTTCTCAGTAAAATTATTAACCACTAAGGGCGTGAGCTGGGCGGTGAAAATGGCGCGTAAACGGCCTTGGAAGTGATGGCCTTGGCCACCATGATCAAGATCCTTATGCGCAGATTTCTACGCCAGCGATCGCGTTTAAAGAGGAGGAAGTTGAATGGCAAAATTGTGGAAACGCATGCTCCTGCCGTTGCTCTTAGTGTTGTTAATGATGCCACTAAGTAGTTGCGGCAAAAGTGTCGCCGATCGCGATATTTTAACAACTGCCAAGACGACAAATACGATTGTCTGGGGTGTTAAAGCTGACACCCGTTTGTTTGGACTGATGGATATCAAAACGGGTAAAATTGAAGGTTTTGATGTCGATATGGCTAAGGCAATCACGAAGCAGATCCTTGGCAGCAAAGGCAAGGCCCAACTGGTCCAGGTCACCAGTGATACTCGGGTGCCGATGATCAAAGGCGGCAACGTCGATGCGGTGATTGCAACGATGACAATTACGCCAGAACGTCAAAAGATTTTGGATTTTTCCGATGTTTACTTCAACGCTGGCCAAAGTATTTTGGTTAAAAAAGGCAGCCCGATTAAGTCCGTCAAAGACTTGAAGAAGGGGACAAAAGTCATCGGGGTGCAAGGCTCTAATTCCGTTGACAACGTTAAAAAAGCCGCGCCAGATACCACCGTTTTGCAGTTGTCTGATTATGCGCAGGCCTTTACTGCGCTGAAGTCAGGGCAAGGCGATGCACTCACGACTGACAACGGCATTCTTTATGGGATGTCCGAACAAGATCCAAATTATATCGTCACAGGCGGTACCTTTACGAAGGAGCCTTATGGGATTGCGATCAACAAGGGTCAAAAACCATTTGTGCAGGCTGTCAATAAGGCGATTAAGCAACTTAAACAAAACGGCACCTATGCCAAGTTAATTAAGAAGTGGTTTGGCGATGTGCCAGGCTTCAGTCTCAAGGAGGTGGAATAGCATGTGGTCAATTCTCACCAATAACTGGGGAACCTTTATGTCCGGTGTCGGTTACACACTGGCTTCCAGCATTCTCGCCTTGATTGGCAGTTTAATCGTTGGTACCTTGTTCGCACTCCCTAGAAATTTCGCCATTCAAGAGTTTGCGCGTGATCGGGCGCATTTACGTTGAAATAGTGCGGAATATCCCGCTGCTAGTTATTACATTAGCCTTTTACGTGATCGTACCGCAGTTCATCGTTAAAATTGACGGTTTTACGGCTGGGACGATTGGTTTGCTGATTTATACCAGTGCATTCATCGCGGAAACGGTGCGTGCCGGCATCGAAGCTGTGCCAGGCGGGCAAATGGAAGGCGCTCGTAGCATTGGTATGACGTACAATCAAGCGATGATCCAGATTATTTTCCCGCAGGCTTTTAAAATGGTTATTCCGCCATTGGGCAATCAATTCATCAACTTGGTCAAGAACAGTTCTGTCCTCGCTTTTGTTGCTGGGTTTGACCTGATGTACCAAGGCAAACTGATCGCCGCCACGACGTTTTCCACCTTTGATACGTATCTGATTGTTGGGGTTTTCTACCTCGTGTTGACGATGCCATTAAGTTATCTGATGCGATATCTTGAGAAAAAATGGGTCACCGCCTAGAAAGGAGCAGGGCTTATGCATAATTTTATTGACGCGTATTCATGGATTAACCTGCGTTACCTGCTTCAAGGACTAGGGGTGACACTGGAAGTTTCGATTGTTTCGATATTCTTCAGCTTTATTCTGGGCGTGATTCTTGGCCTAGCACGTTACGTGAAAATTAAATATTTTTCAGCAATCGTAGGTTTTGTGATTGATTTGATTCGAAATCTGCCATTACTGCTGATTTTGTTCTTCACTTATTTTGCCTTACCTGACATTGGCATTCGCTTGAATGTTGTCGCTGCGGCGATTATCGCCATGAGCATTTTCGAATCGGCCATGCTCGCCGAAATCGTTCGTTCTGGTATTAACGCGGTGCCGCGTGGCCAGATGGAAGCCGCTCGCAGCAATGGGCTCACGTTCTATCAAGCCATGCGCTACATCATCATGCCACAAGCTTTGAAGAAAATGATTCCGCCAATCGTCAGCCAGTTTATCTCGCTGGTCAAGGACACCTCGCTGGCCACCATCATTCTCTTGCCAGAAGCAACCTACCACGCGCAAATTATTTATGGGCAGAATATCAACTATATGATCCCGATGTTCGTGGCGCTGGCAGTGATGTACTTCGTGGTCAACTATGCCTTGTCACTGGCAAGTCGTTGGTTGGATCGGCGGCTCGTGCAGTCGAATTAGGTTTATGTTAGACTTTTAAACGTCGCACACGTGGCGGCGTTTTTTAGTATTTTGTGAACAAACGGCTAATGACGTGGTTGTATGTTTTAGCTGTGATATGATGTTGATGTGTTTAAATTGAAGTAATGGAGGCTACTACTTTGAGCAGCTACTTAGTGACTGGCGGAGCCGGTTTTATTGGAGCTAACTTAACCGAACTTTTGCTAACGGATTCATCGAATAAAGTTGTTATTGTGGATGATTTATCAATGGGGTTAAAACGAAATATCCCAAAATCTGATCGGGTGACTTTCTTTGAGCACAGCATTACCGATCATGATTTTATGTCAAAGTTGTTGATCGATGGGCACTTTGATTATATTGTCTTATTGGCGGCGATTGCTAGTGTTGCTGATTCCGTTGAGCGACCTTATGAGACGCATCAGGTTAATCAAGAAGCTAATCTAAGTATGCTAGAAACGCTGCGTGTCAATAAGATCCCATTTAAGAAACTATATTTTGCAAGTTCTGCAGCTGTTTATGGTGACTCACCAGAGCTACCGAAGAAAGAAACAATGGCGGTTAAACCATTAACTCAATATGCAGTTGATAAGTTTGCAACAGAACGTGAAGTCCTTAATTATGGTCGTCTATACAACATGCCTGTTGTTTGCACGCGTTTCTTCAATGTTTATGGCCCTAAACAAAATCCAAAATCACCATACAGTGGTGTTTTGTCAATCATGATGGATTCTCTTAAAGATGGTAAGCCATTCACTTTTTTCGGCGACGGCGAACAAACACGCGACTTTATCTATGTTGGCGATGTTGTCAAGGCAATTCGCGGTTTAGTGGAGACGCCAGATGCTCGTGATGATGTGTTTAACGTTGCCAATGGCCAGCAAACAACATTAAATCAGGTGGCTGCCGCGCTAGAAAATTTGACCGGCAAAAAACTAGACGCAACTCATAAGGCTCCTCGTCTTGGTGATATTCGAGATTCATATGCAGATGCAAGTAAGATCGATCACTTTGATTTTATGCAACATACGTCATTAAGTGAAGGCTTAGCGAAATATGTTGCGTCTGTTCAAGATAAGGCTTAATTATTAATTGCTGGTGATACGTAAAAGGTGTTTCAACATCTCTGATTGATGACAGCTTTCAGAGATGTTTTTATGTCACTGTAGGTATTTTAATTTCCTTAATTTACAGACCGGTATGCATCATCAATAAATTTACTTTAACAGTTGTATTTGGCGACTATAATTGATAACTTTGGAGATTTGTTCATGGCAAAACATCAGGCTCGTAACTTTAGATTCAAATTTCTTCTCGCGATGCTCATTGGTATTCTTATCGGTGGTTTGTGCAGCTTTGCCTATTATCATTTTGAAATCGTTCCACGAAAACAACAAGAAGTAGAAAAAATACGTCAAAAGTATGAGGCGGAACTTGTTGTTCAACGGGCACAAGCGCAGCGTTACAAAAATGCCGCCAAAAAAGATAATTCACAAGAAACTGCTTATCAAAAGGAAGTATCAACGACTGAGGGTAAAACCTTTGAGCAGCAGTTAGAGAATAAGGGCTTTGTGGGGTCCGCTCTTATTATTAAAAATGGCCAGATTATTTTAAATAAAGGATTTGGTTATGCTGATGCTAATCAAGGAAGAAAGAATGGGCCACAAACACTATTTCAAATTGGCTCAATCCAGAAAGGGCTGACGGCGGCCCTGTTAATGAAACTGGTTGAACAGGGCAAGGTGAAGCTATCAGATCCCGTTGGAAAATATCTTTCTGGTATTCGTACAGGAAATCAAGTGACGTTGAGAATGATGCTTGATATGCGAAGTGGCTTTCGACTTTCCACTTTGCAGAATCAGGTGTTGTCTGATGACGGGATTGTGCGGTGGTCCATCGAAAATATGCAGTATTATCCGCAAGAGTACTCTTATCAACCTGTTAATTTTGCCCTTTTGGCCGGCGTCATCGAAAAGGTTTCTGGAAAATCGTACAATGAGCTTGTTCAAAAGGAAATCATTAATAAAATTGGATTGTATAATACTGGCTTCATGCCGGGACTGTTGAAAGAACCAAATAGGGCGATTAGTTATACTGGCTCTGGTGAAAAGGCTGTCTACACAAATCCCTATACACAATCAATCGAGAACTTGGAACAGGCAACATTTATGCGACAACTGGGGATCTGTTTAAAATGTTAAACGGTATTGATCAAGGCCAGGTTTTTAAAAAATCTAATCTTGCTAAATTACGTGATCGTGGTGATGGACAATATACTGCTGGAGTTTATAACTACGACACGTACACGATGAGTCAAGGAGTTGTCGGTGCCCAAGCGGCAACAACAGCAATTGACAACAGTGGTAAGAATGCGGTTGTCTTGATGAGCAATAACATTTTACAAGGCATGGTATTACACAACTACGCGCAGCCATTTTTGGAAACGATTATGAAAACAAACTAATGTCACGATATGGACTTTGAAGAGCCTTCGCAAAGTTGAAATTGAAAATATATGAATTTTGGTCGGTGATGGTTGAATAGTACGCGTAATAAGTGGTCTTCACACCATATGAATTGTAAAGCACATTGCGACTTTTTTTAATTTTTGAAGGTCAATTACAGGTTTGAAAAGATGATTGATCTATTGTTCTGGTATAACTTGTCAGTAAACTAGGAGGTCTTTTTTTCCTTCTTCAAAAAGTTAGATTCCATATTTAGGTCCCATATATAGACAGAATCACGTAAGATGTCTTTTAAGCTTGAAATCTATGATCCGGTATAGAGAAATGGAAGGAGTTTTCATGCGAAATTCTAAAATCTTCCTACGGCGTTTTTTTAGTAGTATCGTCGTTTTTTGCTTTACGTGGGTTATCTTTACTTTTTTATTAATGCCAAGGATGGGTGCGATTTATTCACCATTTCGGATGAGTCATTCAGTGTTGCACACCATAATCCTCAATTTTGTTGCTGCTTTAATAGCGTTAATGGTACTTTTGGGTATTCGTCAGTTTACAAGGCTTGTCAAGAATAAGAAAGATTTGTCGGATAAAACTGCATGGGTGCTGCTGCTTTTAGAAATGATTCTTTACAGCGGGGGCATACTAATTTTTTTGAAATACATTGGGTACTATAAAACAGTAGATGATGCGCAAGTTGTTTATAACTGGGTTACACACTATACGGTTATAGATCCATGGACGCACCCTTCTTGGCTAATGCACTATTTATACGCGAATCCTCAAAACTTGTTTTTGGCTCTTACCTATAAGATGGTTAACCTTTTTCTAGGAAATGGTTTTGGGGGAATAGTCATTACATTTCTTGCCATCTATGTATTATCAATCGTTCTTTTGTTTTGCACAATGCGTGCTCTGAAACTTGACAACTGGATTTCCTTGATAATAATTCAACTGCTTCTAATTTCAATTCAAGTAACATTTCATGCGGCTATTGCTTACACGGATATTTTGGCTTTCTTTTTTACCTCCCTGACTGTTTATTGCTTTGCGCGCTACTTAGTGACTCATGGAAAACTCCAATTTTTTTGGCTTGGTCTAATCAGTTTATCTTCGTTTTTCGCATTTCTCAGCAAAGGAACGAGTTTAGTATTAATCATCGCACTTTCGATATTCATTTTTGTGTATAATCAGCGTATTAAAAAGCTGACAGGATTTGTTCCAATACTTGTATTATTATTAGGAAACTTTGGATGGACTCAAGCAATCAATTATTCAGGCGTCTACGTTGATACAAATTATGGGCAACCCAATACGCATTATGTCATGATGGGATTAAGCAATACGCCAATCCCTGATAACCTTAGCGCTCGAGAGGCTGCAAATTGGTCTGTTGGTACATATGCAGCAAAAGATCAGGATTATTCCTGGAATCTTTTTTATAATCGTCACCTTTCAAAATCAGCAATTACTCAAAAACAAATTGCAGTTTATAAGCAGCGGTTGTTAGCTATGACCCCAGTCCAATTATGCGACGCCTTGAACAATAAAGTCTCAGTAGCTTGGGGATCAGGTGATCTCAAAACATCATTTAGTCTGATAAGAGGAACACATAATCAAGAACGAACCAACAAGATATTTTCAGAGGGTGTTAGTGGTTTAGTGATATACCTTATAATGACAGTCAGTCAGCTCATACTTTATCTTGGTGTTATAATGGCGCTTATAAAGAGTTGGAATAAGAAAGAGCCGGTATTGTTATTTGGTTCGATCTTTCTGAGTGGATATTTTGCATTCCTGTTACTTTGGGAGGTGAACCCCAGATATGCAATCGGAATATTCCCGATTGCCTTAATAATGATCGGAAAATCTTTAGGGCAGCAGACATCCTCTAAGCCAATGATTGAAAAGGAGAGCAGTCTTGAAGAATAAAAATGCATACAACGAAGGTTTTGATCTAGTTAAAAGCATTATGGCCCTTTTTGTTATTGCAATTCACACACTCTTGTTGAGTAGTAGCACAAAAATTGGATTAATGCTATTACCTTTGGTCCGAACGGCGGTACCGGTTTTCTTCTTGTTTAGCGGTTACTTCTTCTTTAAAAAAATGGACAAAATACCAGCAACAGAGCAGCTACCATTTTTGAAGCGGAATATCATAAGATATTTACAACTTTATGGTATTTGGTTTGTTATTACGTTTCCGGTTACAGTCGAGGTACGAAAATACTTTCAGCATGGTCTTACTCAAGGAATTCTAACCATTATTAGTAATTTCTTTCTTGGTTCAACGTTTATTGCCTCTTGGTACATCATGGGTTTGATCATTGGTATTCCAATCATATATTTATTAAGCAAGTTTATAAACAAATGGTTACTGTGTACTATTACTCTGGCATTAAATGTTTATTGTGTTTTACTAACAAATTATGGACAGACAGTGGTCGGAAAGTTGCTTTGGAGCTGGACTCAAAATCACTTTTTCGGATACTCGCCTTATTTAAGCTTCATTGTTGGTCTGCTGTGGTTAATGATAGGCAAGCTATTTGCAGATGGCGACCTAAAAGCACTGGTTAATAAACGATCAAAATATTTTGTGGGATTGTTTCTCGTTTTGCTTTATTTTGAAGAATATGGCACGTACAAAGCAGCGTCTTCTCTGTACACAGATTGTTTTTTTATGCTCATACCCCTCTGTACTTTCTTTTTCGGGTGGATTCTTTCGACTCATTGGTCTGTTCCTGGAAGCCGGCATCTTCGTGCATTTAGTACGATCGCATATTGTTTTCACGCGTCATTTGCGGTTGTTTTGAAGTATCTGTTAATGACCGCGGGTATGCCAGTTCAACGTTTTCGTGAGTCGTTATTAGTTTGGTTTGTGACTGTTTTCGTGAGTTGGATGCTTACGCTTCTAATTTTACGTTTAGAAAAAGTTCCGTTTTTCAAATGGTTAAGATTAAGCCATTAGAGCTATCAAGAACGGAGTGTTCAAGATGATCATCTTTTGCAGATGCAAAGTAGTTTCCAGCTCTTTGTATTGACAGATGGTTTGGTATATTATTTCAGGACTTTTTGACAGAATATAAATTTTGGTCGTTTTTAATGGGGCGTAAACGGTGCAAAAACTTTTTGATGGCTACCATGATTTCATAAAAATACTAGTATTTCCACTTTTCTTTTTGACTCTTTTTGGGGCGATTCGTGTACAGCAATTCGATTTTACGCTTGTTTCGCATTGGTTATTTAGTATAATTATTGTTTTAACTACTGTTATTGTCGTGACTATGTGCTTTTTTCGCAACAAATCTAAAGCCCTTTTTTCCAACGTTTATAAGATACTGCTTAAGCATATTGGTATTGTAGTTTGTACTTCGATGATCATGATTGTTGCTCTTCAAGTTTTAATATTGCTAAATACCCAAACCCCGATTGGTTGGGATGTCGGGGATGTCATGAACGCTGTTATACATCCTAGAAGTGGAATAGAGTATGTGTCCATTAACCCGAATAACTTATTCTTGATATCTATTTACCATAGTCTTTATCAGCTCTTTTTGTCCCAAGGAACCTCTTTAGCCACCACTTGGCTTTTTTTCCAAATATTGACCGCGATCGAATTGGATTTTTCGATAATTTGCATCGTCCTCTTCACATATAAAGTTTTCAACAGGAGAGTAGCACTTAATGCCTATCTACTTTTCTTTTTCCTTTTTATGCTAACACCTTATATTCAAACACCATATTCAGATATCGCAGTTTTGGTGCCTATTTCACTCGCCTTGCTATGCTTTGCCGGTTTGGAAACAGCGACTCATGTCTATTTGAAACTTCTTTTTGCAATCTTAATTGGTTTTCTTTTTGTGGTCGTTTATGAGACAAAGCCATCGGGGATTGTTTTGCTGATTGCTTGGACACTTGATGATATAACGCGAGAATTGCTCAATAAGCATAAATCTCGGAAGACGTTAAATTCAATTGTTGTGCTAGTGGTAATGTTAAGTTTTGTTGGAGGGCAATATGTTGCTAATAAATTTTTGGAAACACATTCGCCCGTACGAGTAGTAAAAAATAGAGCTTTACCTTGGCAGAATTTTGTCTTGATTGGGATGACCGGCAATGGTGGGTATAATTCACCTATTAGGCACACAACCTTGGATTTTGTGACGACTAAAAAAATGGCTCAATATTCTTCACAACAAATTTCGAAGCGATTAAATACTTTGGGATTTGTTTCTTATCTTCAGTTTTTGGCTGGCAAGCAGATAAGGAATACCGACAGAGGTGATTTTTCTTGGGGGCAGGAAGGCATCCCGCAACCACCTTTTAATAGAACAAAAGGGTCACTTCAAGATCGCATTCGAAGTGTCTATTTAATTGGGGGCAGGCATCAGGCTGATATGAGCTTTTATTATCAGGTTGTTTGGCTGTTAGCATTGGTAGGTATTTTGTTGAGTTTGGTGAAGGTGAATCCGGTGAAGGACAAGTGGGTTAGCATCTTAATTCTTAGCATGCTGGGGGCTTTCTTATACTTGCTCTTATTTGAAGGTGGCCGCTCCAGGTATCTTATTCAATATTTGCCAACGCTAATACCTTTATCCGCTTGGGGATGGTATGTCAACACTGAAAAAAACATCGAAAATTAATTAATCGTTGATGGCCTTGTGAAATGATGAACCATTGATGCTATAATAACTGATGTTTTCAAATTGGGGAGGGGAAAAAATGAGAAAAGCTAAAATTATTCGGACACGACAGGTCGTTTCACCGT